>JACLAB010006763.1_pt1 | contig 32748 bp, 28 predicted proteins | sample 8027921 | NCBI WGS metagenome assembly JACLAB01 (sample SAMN15725117, study PRJNA655200) | protist metagenome | isolation source: fluorescence activated cell sorting (FACS) single amplified genomes of... | place: USA: West Boothbay Harbor, Gulf of Maine | collected 2000-07-19 | reverse complement strand
TGTTGAATTGGCCCAACGAGACCACGGATGATGAATCATACGCCGCGCTCGGTAAGACTGGTATCGTCAGAAGTCTGATTGATCAGTATTTGACTGGCGAGCCGAGGCGTTTATTCGCCGATTTGGTGCGTCGTCTGCTCGAATTCGATCCCCGCCGACGCATTACATCTCGTGATGCCGTTAACCATCCATTTTTCGCTCTTGATTTAGAGAAAATCTGTTGGAATGTTTCTGGGGTGCACAAATCCAACGATCGGGTGCCCAAGGCGAGCGCCACCGTCCCGCACGTCTGACGACGACGGATGACGACGTGACGTTATCCATTCGGATATATCCCCCATAAAAAACTGTACTGCTACGCGTAACACACACATCAAGCCCGCGCGCACGCGCACGTGGGTTTGCGTTACATGCACATGAAATACTAGCGCACGCATGAACACGCGAAGGTTCTATTCAGCTGCACGAACTCTTCGCGCGCGTTCAAAACACAAAAAATTCTACCGACGAGACATTTCTTACGTAGAAATTCTGTTTTAATTTGTTGTAAGTTACAATTTTCACATACTTTTTCTTTCCTGTGTACGCGCTAATTTATTATTCATCATCATCGTAATCGTCCTCGTCGTCACCCACGTGACCGGCGACCGGGTCAAGCGACGCGAGGCTTCCGCCGTGCGCAAAATCCTCATCCTCGTCGTTGACGTCGTCGTCGTCGTCGGCGTATGATTTTCGCTGCTTCACCCTCCTCCCAGTGCGCGTCGTTTTCGGCGCGGTATACGTCTCTTCGAAATCCTCATCATCCGTGTCCTCCTCATTCACATCGAACTCTTCTTCATCCTCGGATTCTTCCTTTTTCACCACCTTTTTCGCCCGCGCCTTTTTCGCCCCGCCGCTCGCTTTGCGTTTTGCGGGTGCCTTTGCCTCGAGCGATGCGCCGCCACCCAAATCCCCAAGATCGCCGAGATTTCCACCACCACCAAGATCACCCAACGACCCGTCGTCATCCTTTTTACGTCCCTTTCGCTTGCCTTTCTTCCCATCCGCTTTGGTTTCCAATTCCAATTCAAGCGTCGCGAGATCCGGCGGTGGAGGTAAATCTTCTACATCCTCCACGACATCGCTCAAGAAATCAAATGCCTCGGGAACCATAACGATCGCACCCTTTAAATGCGTCTTTTGTATTATCTTGGCGCCGTGCATGAGGGCCACGTCCATCGTAGTCGTCACCAATTGCTTCACAAACAGCTCCAAGGCTTTGGACAGCACCACGGGCGCGGTCGCGGCGACTTTCCCGACGTCCTCGTCCTGTTGCATCATGCGCTTGATGCGCGATGCGATGGGGAGCTTTTTAGGCGGCATTATCGCCGATCGCAAGTGGCGATTGACGCGCGCGGTGCGCTCAAGCGTGGCAATCAATGTCGCAGCTATGATTGAATGATTGATTCATGAGTGCACTCGTCGACGCATACATCATTCATCGACGCACGGTGACGCTAGATGTCGGCATCGTCGCCGCCGGCGATGACGACAACAGTGCGCGTGCGCGCGCATGCGCGGTGCGCCGCGCCCCGAATCGCGCGCGCAAAGGGTCGATGTCGCTCGCGCGCACCGCCGCCGCAGAGCGCTGGGGCGGACGTTGTCGACGCCGTGGACTCGGGCGAGCACGATATCGAAATCGCCGAACGACCAGATCATTGGCGAACGATTGATGGATTTTATGCGCGCGCCGATGGGTTACGCGACGCGCTGGTGGCGACGCACGGGGACGTGCGCCGCGTCAAGGCGGAGCGGTTCTGTTGGGACTATTGGCACGTGGAGAATCAATACACGCTCTTGCGCACGCCCGCGGAGGATTATTTCGGGCGCGAGGCGTATGTAGAGTTGGAAGAGGCGCTGTTAAAGTATGCACGGGAAGAGCTCGGGTGTTCGGGGATTACGCCGGTGTGGATGAGCGCGTATGTGCACTCGATGCGTCAGGAGTTGCACGCCGATGTGCCGCACGGACCGTGGGCGTTCGTGCTGTCGCTCACGGATTGGGACAACCGGAAGTTTAGCGGTGGAGAGACGCAAATCATGCGTCCAGAGCGGTTGAATTATTGGAAGAATTTTGACGCCACGGAGGTGGTTGAACGTGGGCAAATTTTAGAAACTATTGAGCCGAAATTTAACCGACTGACGGTGTTCGATCCGAGGTTACCTCACGGCGTGACGGAAGTTTTCGGGGAGAAAGACTTGTTAAAAGGTAGAATAGTACTTCATGGATGGTTCACGGACCCATTGCCGTCGTTTAGCGGTGCACTCACGGAAGAAATGGCTTCAGAGGCGTTGGGTGAGAGTCTTGAAGCGCTTTACGCCCGTCTCACAGAGTTGCCGCGCGCGAGCGGTATGGTGTGCGCCGCGCTCACAGTGGCCCCGAGTGGGGATGTCAAAAAGTTGCGATGGACGTGCGACACGCTCACGCCCGTGCCTATGCCTGAACTGCCTAGTGAGACTGATATTCGCGACGCAATCATGTTGGACATCGCCTCGGCGCTGCTCGAAACAAAATTTCCACAGACGAACGGCGAGTCTACGATCACGTTGCCATTCTGCTTTGAATAACTGCGACTCGCCCACTCACGCGTACAAGACTCGTGCGTATATTTTGTACTTTTGTATCAATAACAGTTACAGTTACACGGGAGCAACCTCATTCGCCGACGACTCAATAAACATGTGCGTCTAAAATCCAACGCAATGTCGTCCATACACGAAGAAGGACACGACGAAAGCACAGTGTCAGAGACGTTTACCTTTCGCGTGCGCGGGGCCGAAGCGCCGATTACCGTGCTCGCCACGCGTCGTTCAGAGTGGCCTGAGACCACCAGCTCAGCGCACAACGACGAGACTGGACGCGTCGCCTGGCGCGCGCTACCCGCCCTGTGTGCGTGGCTGTGCTCTGACGATGGCAGAACATTAATCAGCAGCGCACGAGCGATCATGGAACTCGGCGCGGGTCTCGGGACACCAGGTTTGCTGTGCGCGAGGTTGGGCGCGGAAACCGTGACGCTCACAGACGGCAACGCAGACGTCGTGGGAGACTTGCGCTTATCCATTCGCGCCAATGCCGAGCTCGCACCCTTTGATAATTGCGTGGTGAATGCAGACGTATTGATGTTTGGGAAGGAGTACGTGGAAAGCGGCGCGATAGCGACGGTTTGGCCGTGCGTCGTGGCGAGCGACGTCGTGTACTCTGCGTCAAGCGCCGGCGGTGTATTGGAAACGATGGAAGCCTTGCTCGCGGAAAATGGTCAATTTATTTTAGCCTATGTCAGTCGCTGGTTGCATGTCGATCGAGCGTTGTATGATGCGATTGAACAGCTGAAATTTGTCGCCGAGTCGGTTCCGGCGGTTAACTTTTTTGACGCGTGCGCGGACGCCGTCGAAGAGCGACCGTGTTTGCTGAAAATTACCCGCGCGGTTGACGACGACGGTAAACGTATACAAGGGTCGATATACGCCGTGCCATCGACGTCCGGTCGCGAATGGTTTGATGAAAAGAGTAAAACCTTCAAGCTAGCGGCCATAGACGCTTTGACGGCGAATTTTGCGCGAGACGTAGCAGTCGCGTTCGCGGAGCTTGGGAGTGAAATTGATTCCATAGAAGTCAACGGAAAAGGGCCGTATAAAATTCATTCATCAATCATGGGTGCGTTGCTCGAGAACTTGACCGCGCATGGTGTGAAAGTCTCGTCTATGAAATTTACAGAGTGTTGGTTAGACGTCGATGGGTGGCGCGCCATAGGGGAGTACCTAGCCGCCGCCGCACACGCGGTACGTTCGCTAGAAATTCGCGGTGAAGACATCGATAAAGACATGCTTCGATGCATGGTACGTAACGGCAACGCATGGGTCGGAAAGTTACGTCGACTGGTGTTCAGTCGATGCGAGCGGTTCGACGCCGTTGGCGCTCTAATTTTGCACGAAGAATGGTTTCGAGGTTTGCCGACGTCTGCTCTTCTTGAATCCTTTGATATGGAGTTTTGTCCAATAGGCGACGACGGAATTAAGGAATTGTGTGCGTTGGATTTGAACTCGTTGAGCGAGTTGCGATTATCGAGCGTTGATGTTTCAGCGCTTGGTTTGAGTGCGTTGACGTCAAAGCTCGCACGCTTTTCGCGTTTGCGCGTGTTAGACCTCAGTGGTAACGATCAACTTGAATCATCAGGTGCAGCTGAGCTAAGTGATAGTTTAATAAATGTCGCGCACACGCTAGAAGTTTTAGATTTGAGAGGATGCAATGTTGGTGATCAAGGACTGTTTTGGTTGTCGTCCAACGCGAGCGCTTTACGTTCGCTCAATAGCCTCAAGACTCTCAGGATTGGCTCGAATGGCATCGGAGACGATTCGATGGAGCAGTTTGCATCGTATTTAAAGTATCAAACGTCTCTGATTACATTGGATCTGTCAATGAATGTCATGAGCTGGAATGGCGCGTATGACTTGACGGATGCGTTTGAAGAGGCTGACAACGAAGCGTTACGCGAGTTAGATTTACACGGCAATCACATAGGAACGGATGGCGTCGAAGCCATCGCAGACGTCTTAAGACATTTAAAAGGCTTGCGCGTGTTGGATTTGTCGGACGTGGACGTCGGCGAAGAAGGTGCTATCGCGCTCTTGAATGCGCTCAAAACTCCTTTACGCATCGCTTTCACGTCCAATCCCCAGCTCGATGGCAACGACACCCTGAGCGCTAAAGTGCGCTCGAACGACGCGTTGTATGCGAACATCGAGCTTCCAAGAACATCCAATCATTCAGTAGGCATTGGGAGATGATTGATAGCTATAGGAAAACAGTATTGGATTTTTAGAGCTGTAGAAGTTAGAGTCACGTTGTCATGGACTTAAAACGTTTCTTTCGCACGACCTCACATCTAAGCGCATATGAGCACACTCGATGTCGCCAGCGAGAACGACGATGGCGGAATAGAAAAGCGAACATTTAATGAAGCGCGTTTCTTGCAGGTGCGTGCTTCGATAGCATCGCCGACGACTTGTGCGTATCAAATGCATTGTCCCGCGCGAGTCAAAATTGAACTAAATTAGGAACACCCCTTTCATCCATCGCGTGCGTTGTGCGCACTGACGGTAACGCTGAGCGTTCGATATCGGATACAGGTGTTTGATAAACTACCAGATGACGATGACGCGTCTGTGCAAGCAAAAGCAGAGTACGAAAAGCTAAAGACAACGTTTCGAGAGGCGAGCGAGAAGGAAAAGGTGCTCACGGCGAAATGCGCGGCACTTTCAGATGAATGCCGCGCACAGGCGGCGAAAATGGCACTCGCTCTGAATCTCTCACAAGAAGATCAAAGTACTATTGATGCGTTAAAGGTTGAGCTAGAGCGCGCGTGGACGATGGTGGATGCTTCGAATGAAAGCGAATTAGAGTCCAAGCGAGTGATTGCTGAATTGAAGAATGATATCGAGCGACTGACGAATGCAGAGGATGATGACGATGACGACGATTTCGAAGGTGAAGAGGTTTGGAAATCGAATTCTGTATTATCTGGTGATTTCATGCTGCGCGCTAGTGCGCGCAAAGCGGGTACACGGGAAATTGAATCGTTGTTAAGCACGAAGGAGGCGCTCACCGCAGAACGCGACGAATTACTCGAGCAGACCATCAAACTTCGTGAAGATATCGTGAAATTAAACGAGCGAACGCGTCAGGCGGAGTCCACAAAACTTGATCTAGACGTAGAGTTGCAAAATCTTCGCGACGCCGCGCATGCGGACGCGGCTGAGGTAGAACGCCAAAACCGTGCCAAAGAACGCTTGGAGCGCGAATTGCGAGAGGTGAAGGAGCGTTCAGATGCTCGAGAGGAAGAGATTAAGAATTGTCGCATCAAGATTGCAAAAACGGATGAAATCATCGGCAAGTTAGAAAACGACACAAAATTCCAGCAGCGTCGCACAGAAGCGGCACAAAAGGAACTGAATGTGCTGGCAAGTAAATCGGATAAGCTCCATCGCGAACTCAACGAGGCGAGGCGCGTCAACAAGAGCGCCGAAGACGCCAATGAAGCCAAAGTGCATGAGATCAAGGCGTTAAAGCTTGATATTCAAACCACTGAGCGCGAGCGAGAAAAACAAGCTAAATTATCCGCGGAATTGACCATTAAGTTGCGTGCAGCAGAGCAATCAAAGTTGAACACAGAAGAGGCGAAGAATGCGCTTAAACGCGAAGTGCAGTTGCTCGAGCAACAGCTGGATCAGCAAAAACGTGATTTAGACAATGAAACTCGGCGCAAAGATGATTTAATGCGCGAAAGAGATGTATTGCTAAAGACTACGACGCAAGCTCAAAATGCCACGAGCCGCCAGCAGGATTTACTACGTATTCATGAAGCGCAGCGACAGACGCTGGAGAATGAAATTAAAAGTTACAAGATGGAGCAATCAAAGCAGGAAATTAAGATGAAGCACCTTGATCAAGAACGCGCAGCGTTGGTATCCGAGACCATGGAATGCGCACGCAAGCAAGAAAAACTCGAAGAGGACGTACGCGAGCGCGAGGCTACCATAGTTGATTTGCAACATCAGCTGCGCGACGCCGAGGCGCAGATCAAGCACGCCGAGCACGCGTACGACGTCGTTCGCACAGAGAGAAATTTTCAGTCCAAGTCGTTGATTGAAGCGCAAACACAAATAGCTGACATCAAACGCGATTTTAAGGCAGCATCTGTGGCTTTAGAGACTTACCGCGAGGAGATGCGATCAAAGGAAGCTGTGATTGCGGGTGAGCGTCTTGAGCATCGAAAGTTGGATAAAGAGCACGACAGCCTGCGCCGGCAACACGACAAGTTATCGAGCACATTGCGCGAAACACAAGATGCATTAAGGAATTCAAACGAAGAGTCGAAAACTATGCGAGCAGCCGTAGCGACACTCGACGAACATCGCGAGAATCAAAGGAAAGAAATCGATGTCATCAAGCGCGACCGTGACGTACTCAGCGGTCAACTCGTTCAACGAAATCAAGAATGCGCGTTACTCTATGAAAAGATTAAAATTCAGCAGAAAATACTCAACCAAGGTCAAGCTGAGTATCGCGATCGCGTGAAAGAGGTCAAAACTTTGAAGCTTAAGCTCGCGGCTCACGCCCGAGAGTTGACAAATTTACGAGACGCCGCGGCGAGCATAGACAAGCTCAAGAGCGAGGTGCAAAACATTGGGCGTGATTTACTCTATGAGCGTACAAAAGTCAAAGCGTTGAGCGAAGAATTAGAAAATCCAATGAATGTCCATCGTTGGCGACAGCTCAAGGGTAGCGACCCGACTATGTACGAGTTGATTCAAAAAGTTCAAGTCTTGCAGCGACGCCTCATTGCCAAGACGGAGGAGGTGACGGAGAAGGAAATGTTGGTGGATGAAAAGACCAAAGTTTTGGAAGATCTTCGAGTGGTGCTCGCGCGTCAGCCTGGTCCACGCGCGTTTGAAGAGTTACGCGACACGCATGTCGCCATTCGGGAGAAGAGTCGACAAATTAAAGGATTACAGAGCGAATTGAAGATGTTTATCGCACATCGGGACGCGTACACACACGAACTTTCCATGTTACACGAAGAATTGGCCAACTTGCGTCGTCGACGCGTGGTTGCATGATTCAACAGTACAGAGTTTTATCCTTAATACAAAGCTATCGCAAGAAAATCACCACGTAGCGCGCTCGCCTCCTCCAAACGCGTTGCTTGTCGCCGAAATAGACGTCGTCAACTTACTTGGCATCAACCGCGGCAACCATGGCGTTGCACACGTCGATGCCGATTTGCGCTTGCGCCTTTTCGAAATCATCCTTAGCGCCCGCAAACTTGGCGGTGAAATCCGCCAGTCCTTTCTTCACAGCTTCGGGGTCAAGTTGTTCCACCGGCACCGCTTCAATAGCGCAAATATCCGCCGTGGAATCCGCGTGCACGAATGCAAAACCGCTGCTGACAAAGTACTACGAATAAACGACAGAAACAATAAAAACACGCTCGTCAGTCTGTATTCTCACTCGCGCATACGGGCGCCATTGCAATCACACGCGCGTCAAAGACCTCCGTAGCCGCTAGGGTTGGTCTCGGCGGCTCGCGCAACAAAACATACCTTCTTCACATCCTTATCATTCACGTGAACACTCACGACACCGGGTCGGAGTTGCGATACTGTAGGCACGTGCCCAGGTAAGATCCCAAAGTCACCCGTCGTCGCCGGGACTAACACCATATCAACCTGTACCGCGTTTCAAACAGCGTCAGTCACACATCTCACTTGAACCTTTTCACCGCGTCAACACCGCGCGCCAGCGAGTGCGACGCGACGGATGCGCGCGAAAACAATCACACATCACACGTATACACGCAAACAGACCGTTCGCGGCGGACATTCCCACTCGCGTCGCCGCGCGCGAACGCCCGATCGATCGCCGCGGAAGCGATCCACCACAGCGATCGCGCGTCGTGCGCAGCATAAAACGCATCACACGCGCGCCATCGTACCTCCTCACCGTCATGCGGCGCCGCATGAGGCATGTAAAAATTTAATTTCAACTTTTCCGGCGTCCCGCTCGTGGCTTCCGCGGCCGCGGCGGCGGGCATGAACGTCGTCGGCGTGCTCGGGGCGTCAAACTTCGGGGGCGCGTGTTGCGCAAACTTGGTCATGAATGCGTCGATGGAGTCCTTCGATGCGCTCGCGAACGCGCGCGTTTGAGGCGCCGCACTGTGTGCGGCGCGGCGGGCGATCGTGCGAAGGGCGTACATCGTCGCGGCGGGCGTCGCGCGCGTGAATATGCGGCTCGGACGAGGCGATCGTCGCCTATACCCTACCACTCACCGCGGGCGAGGCGAATGTCGTCATCGCGGCTGCATTCGGCGACGCGGCGACGGCGGCGATCACACCAGCGCGCACGAACGCGCACATAAATTCGTTGCATCGCCTGTCGCGGTCGCGAGGCGCGTGACCGCACGCGCGATGCCGGCATTTACGAGTACCATGGCTGCGGATGCGTCGGATGCGGCGACGGCTTTCTTAACTGCGCTCGATACGTCGCTCGCGCGCGCGTGGCGCGAAGAGGACCGCCAATGGCGCCGAGAAGACCGCCAATGGCGCAAGGAAGATTTAGAGTTTCGCGGCGAGGAGCGAGATTGGTGGCATTTGGAGCACATGCATCGGGAAGAGAGTCGCAAGTGGCGTCGGCAGGATGTCGAGCAACGCGTGCTAGAAAATGCGAGATGGGTCTGGGGGCGGTACACGGAGAAGAATAGGCGTGATGTAGAGGAAAAAGGTGAGCAGTTGCGCGCGACGTCGAATTTAGCGGCGTTGATTAGTGGGTTTGCGGTGGTAGCGTTGGTGGAGTTTCAATTTAGCGACCCGACGTCGACGCCCGACCAGTCAGAGATATTAATCGCGGCGTATGCCGCGACGACGGCGATAACCGTGGTGATGATGTTGAATTCGATGGTGTTGTGTAGCTTTATGCTGTCGAATATTTTACGTAACGGTAAGTCGTACGTATCTGAGGATGAAGAGGCTGAATTTTTATTTGCTTGTCGAAAGTTTGCGTTGAGCTACAAACCGGGAGATACGCCCCCGATGCCGAGGCGATCGTTCGAGCGACACTGGGAGACGCGATGCGAGAGCGACTGGCGAAAAGCGTTTAGAATGTTCACCTACGGCGTGCCGATGTTTGTGGCGAACTTGACGTTGAGCGCGTGGCTGAAATTTTGGTATAGCACGGTGACGTGTTCAGTCGTCACCGGGATTTCAATTTTGGGCGTGGCTCTTTGGTATCGCACGCAATCCACGTGGGGATGGCACTTGTTGAAAAAGTCTGACCAAAATGTTGGATTTTCCAAGTCAAGATTCTTTCCACCAGAAGGGTTACCGTTCGATTGGCACGCGCGTCCGCGACACGCGCAGAGCAAGACGAATCACGCGAGCTCATCCGTGCGCGCGTACAATCACAATAAAAATAGCTCCACCGAGGACGTCGTGCTCTCTCCAGCCGTGAGCGTCGATTTCCGCGCACCAGTTCAAGACGTAAATCCCAAGAACGATGCTGAATTGTAATAATGAATTGTAATAATTTAGACCGACGGGCTGAAAAAAGAAGAGAAAATGACGTTGAGCGGGAAGTCAATCGACACTTTCGCGCCCTCGGCGCCGCACACGCCGTCCGCGCCGCACACACCGCGCGAGGCGCGAGACCGACATCACGCACACGCCCTCGCGCGCCATGTACGGCGTGAATCGCGACGCGACGGCGATGACGACGACGAATGATGCGAGTGGTGTGCGCGCAACGATGCACGCACACCACGCGACATCTTCGCCGTCTGCGATCGACCGCGCGATCGCGCACGCGCGAACGAAAGCGGCAGCGGCAGAACACGCGTTATCCGTCAAGATGTCGCGATCGATGCGAGATTTGACAAACCGAGTGCGCCAGGGTGAGGCGATTGGCGCGTCGAGGGGGAAGAGCGCGGATGCAGACGCGACGCGCGCGACGATGCATTCGACGCGCGATCGCGCCACGACGAGCGGCACGGACGGAAGGAAAGAATTCGACTCGCGTCGTTATGCGCATACCGACGCGTCGTCGCGGGATTGGATGGACGACGTCGTGGCTCGAGCGAAAGTGGACGCGGAGCGGGCTGAACGGTTGGGCGGAGGCGCGGCGCGCGCGCGGGCGTCATCCACCGTCGCCGCGGTTCTTCGCTCGGCGAGTAAGCACGGAAGAGGCGGTGGTGATGAATATGGTGGCGCGCGGCGGGTTGGTGCATCGCCAGGGGCGTCGTCGACGTCGAGTGATTTTGATATGGAGGACGCGGCGTCGCCGAATTCGCCGTTTGCGGCGGCGTCGCCGAGGTTTAGAGCGAGCGATGTGGACGCCATCAAGGCGACGTTGAAGACGGACTACGAGAATGCCTTGAAATTAATGCGAGAACGCGCCGAGGCGGCGGAAAAAGAGGTGGAGACGCTCACAGCGCGGTGTGGGGAATTGGAAAATGGACGAAAGTCGGCTCGAAACGCGCTCGCGGAAATGGCGTCGCAAAACGCCAAGCTCGTGAGCGCATTCGCGGCAAAGAAGGATGAAGTTCGCGCGCTCAAAGCATCCATGACGTCGTCTTCGGCGTTGGACGAAGAGGTAAAGGCGCAAGGGATTGAGGCGAAAAAGGCGTTGGATGTGGTCAAGTTGGAGTTGCGAGCGGCGCGCGAGGCGGCGATGGCTCGAGACGAAGAATTCGCCAAAGCGCAGGCAGAATTGACAAAGCTTCGCGCACACGTGCAAGACAAGGCTTCAGCATCGAAAGAAAGCGAGACGAACGCGACAATGGAGTTGCGCGCCAAGCTCGAGGCGGTGAATAAAGAGTTGGAGCGCGAACGCGACGCGTTTGCGGCACAAAAGATGCATTGGAAGAGCGAACGCGCCAAGTTGATGAAGATTGCTGCTGAAAGTGCGACGAAAACAAAGGCTGATTCACCAACGACAAAGAAAGCTTCACCTGCGAAAGTAACAGCGTCTTCGTCTCCGAGACGGTTGAAGACACCGCCGAAGAAGGCGACAGCGTCTCCACGCGTTTCCGCCAAGTCGTCGCATCGTCGGTGCGAGCTCCGCGAAGAAGCGGAGAAATTAAAAGTTCTCGGAAATCAACAATTCCATGCCAAAGCCTTCGACGCGGCATTGCAGTCGTATACCGACGCTCTCGCGGTGGATTTCACCGATGAAGCATTCAGAGCGGTGTTGCATGCCAATAAAGCCGCGGCGTTGCAAGCGATGGGGAAATTTTGTGACGCGGTGTTAGAATGTTGCATATCACGCACGTTTGACGACACGTACATTCGTGCATTGCAACGCAGAGCGGATGCATATTTATCAATGGGTGATTGGCCCATGGCGATGAACGATCTCGAAGAGCTCGCGCCGTATATGGGTGAGGATTGCGCCGCAAAATTGCGCGAGGCGAGACGCAAGGTGAAGAATGGTTCAACATCGTGCGAACACTATGCCGTCCTAGGCGTGAGTTCCCGAGCGCAGCGCTCGGAAATCATCAAAGCGTACAAGAATTTGGCGTTAAAGTTCCATCCCGACAAAGCACCGAGCGACGCCGTGCGTCCAGCGTCTGAAGCGCTCTTCAAACGCGTTGCCGAAGCGTACGCCGTGTTAAAAGATGACGCGCAACGCGCGTCGTATGATTCCGCCATCGCCGCCGCGCGACTTCGTCGAACGTACTCCATGTAGCGCATAGTCCCCCATCGGTATCTCACTATAGTACCGGTACGTAGAAGACATATTATTATTTAATCAAACAAATTGCTGCTATAATAAAACGCGCCGCTTTGGCGCGTCGCTAAAATCATCTCTCCTCCACCGTCGCACACGACGCGCCAATCTTCCGCATCACCCGCGCCGAATCCCAATGAAACCGTTTTTGCAACAACCGCACCAGTGGGTACCCAATCAACGCCACCGCATGCGCCGGCGCGCTAAACGCGTACGCCTCGTAATACACCCGTCCGTCATCCATGAGCTCCACCGCAAACCTCTCCTCCCCAGCCAACACGTGCCCTTCCATCGTCCCGTGCGCGAACGAAAACCGCTTCTTCACCCCTCGTCTCCTCGCCCCGCCCTCCGCACCGCGCAGACGCACAATCTCGAGCGGATTACGCATCCATACGCCGCCCACGCGCGCGCGCACGCACACCCCGTCGCCCACGCTGTGCCCCGTGTTCGCATCCACGCTCGCCCATCCGAGGTCAAAATGCTCCCACGTCTTCAGCGCCGCACACGCGCGCGCGTAGGTGCGTTCACCCGACCCAATCTCCGCGCGCGTGCGGTCCTCAACCCATCGTCGGCGGCTATATTTATGCGATGATGATGATGCGACATCTGCGATAATCGCACTGCTGCTGCCGCTGCCGCCGCCGCTCGCGTCGTCGTCATCCGATCGCCCCGCGAGCTCGCGCGGGTAATTAAACCCACGCTGTTGGCCGTATTTGACGCACTCGCGCGCGTCCGCGATCGTCGGTCGCGTCAGGCTTAAAAACGGCGGCATCGATGTGTGACGTCGAACGGCACACCACGGCACGCCACATGCGAGCTACGGCGCTGTCTTCATCGACGCGCGCGTTTTCCCTCGCCCTACGCGCGCGTGACGGCACACGCACACGCACACGATCGTCTCGCGCGATGACGACGACGACGTCGGCGTCGTCGTCGTTTTATGATTTGAGCGCGCAAACGCTCGATGGCGGAACCCTGAACTTTGGCGACTTGCGAGGGAAAGTGGTGATCGTCACCAACGTCGCGTCTCGGTGAGGGGCGACGAGAAGTAATTACCAGGTGCGTGCGTTCGTTCGCGACGGTTGGGCGACGGGCGGAGCGTCGCGTCGCGCGCGTCGGTGAGGGAAACCCATGTCGGTGACAGTTAGAAACCTGAGCTGATGATGACTGACGCGTTCTCTTTGTCCTCGACGCACAGGAATTCACGGCGCTGTATGATAAATACAACGCGCAAGGACTTGAAATTTTATGCTTTCCATCGGATGAATTCGGCGGGCAGGAAATCGCGGCGAATGAGATTCAAAAGTTTGTGGATGAAAAGTTTGGGTTTCGAGGGACGATGATGGGCAAGGTGAAGACGAATGGCCCGAGCGCGTCTCCGGTGTGGAAGTTTTTGAAGGAACAGTCTGGCGATACCGCCGACGTGCGCTGGAACTTTGCATGCAAGTTTATTATCGATAAACAAGGGAACGTGGTTGAGCGCAACGGTGATGGCGCGGCTGCGCAAGAGGCGAAGATTGTCAAATTATTGTAAGCGACACTTTTACGCCTTGAAGAGGGCGGAAGGAGACGCGAAATCGCACGCGTGTGGTGTGCTCATGACGGCCTGGATACCGTTGTGGTTACCACACGCGTGGTAGTGGCGAGATACCGTGTATGACGCGCCGTTGCGAAACGAACGATTGTGTTCGGCGACGGCGTCGATGTTTGTTTTTGGTATCTTTGCTCGCCCATTCGTTTGCGTTTCGTCCCGCTCTTTGATTTTTTTGTGATGCCGCCGCTCATTACGTCGGCGAATACTTTTAATTTATTACAACATTATACTTTTTGTACATTTCAATGCGCGTTGCTATGCGTGTTTGCCGCCAAAGGCAAAATGTGGAATGGACGCGGATCCGAAAACGTCGCGTTCGAGCGCATCCTTATTGGCGTAACGGATAATTGTCGTACTCGCTAATAGAAACGGTAAAGCCACGAGCCACTTTAAGGCGACGTCGAAGTATTCATGGAACGATACTGACACCGCGTCGTCGACGACGACGTACATGCCGTCGCGAACGCTGACTCGAATTTCGCCGCGCGTTTTTGTCAGAGGCACGGCGACGCGCGTGGTATATTTACCAGGTCTCGGATGCGATACTCGCGTTGTGTCCGATTTCCCATGCGCGCTAGTGACTGTGATGTCCACTTCATATGGTGCCAGCGACGAGCGTTTGACTTTAACGTGGTTTAAGAATCGACGGTCGACGATTTCGTAGCGCACGTCCATCGTCGAGCCGCGCACGTCCCGATACTCGCGGTCGGTAACGGTGACGCTAAACCAATTCTTCAGCGCAACATGATCAGTCGTCGTACGTAATGCTGGCTCAAACGTTGACCCGATCGATTGAAACGCGTGAACGTGACCACTCATGGTCGACACGATGATGTCGACGGTCCCCGCACCCGTTACGTCGCCGACGACTGGAGCGGCGTATACTTCACCATCCACCTCGATAACGTCTCGGCATCGCACCTTACCGTCAATGATGTGTACCACGCCACCATGCGTAGCAATGACGATGTCAAGCACCGACGGGTCCTTCATCCCTGGACGAATCCGTGAAAGCACAATCGGTGCAAGGATCTTGTCGCTTGCAATATACGCGGGCGACGCTGAGCTCGCCAAAGCGCCATCTTTACCACGCAATACATGCACGGCGCCGGAAAGCGTCCCAACGACGACTTCTAACGCGCCATCACCATCGATGTCACCCACGCTCGCGGCGACGGCGATTTTCGAATGGAGCTCTCGAGTCCAAAGTTTCTCGCCAGACGCCGAAAACGCCGCGACTCGACCGCGCGTATCGCACGCAATTAAATCCACATCACCATCTGCATCGACGTCAACAGCGACGACTTGCGCTTCTATTGATGACATCGTTTGCGGCCATCCGCGAGCGGGCGCACCATTGACACCCGAAATCACGTGCACATTCCCGGCGGTCGTCCCGACGATGACGTCCAACGTCCCGTCTCCGTCGACATCCGCCAACGTCGGCGGCGCGTACACCTTTGTCGATTCTCTCGATCGCACCATCTGCACGCGATCCAAATCGAACGACTTCTTCACCGCTAGCGTTGCACCATCAAGAATAACCACGCCAGTGGCGACGTATTGCGATGATGGAGTGTAGTAATACGACGCCGCAACGACAATTTCAACGAAACCGTCGCCGTCGACGTCGCCCACCGTTGGCGCGGACAGCACGCGCGTCTCGAGCGCGTACCGCTCCGCATCATCGCGATGCTCACTATCTAATCTAACACTACCCGTAGCATCGACGTCGACGTCGTCTCGGACCAATATATCCTCTAAAGACGCTTCATTTGCCTCGGTCGGTTGCGGCTCTTCTTCTAACAACCGTCTCGCGTTTGGCGCGCGCGTCAAATGCTCCGCGTGATGCGCGTCAATCTCACCCTCGCGCGCAACGAACGCATCGCGACGAATCATTCGCGATGGAATTCGTCCAACCACGTGCTCACCATCATCGTCGCTGCCGTCATCGTTTAAATTAAAAGCCATCGCGACGCCGTCCAACGCCACGGCGACGCGTCTCGCGCCCACTCTGACCACCCCTCCTCGCGCCGCGCGCGCGATTCGCCGCCCAGCGAACGACCAGTCCAACACATCCCCACTCGAACCATCGTGTGCGCGCACGCGACCGCTGGTGGTGATCACGGTCACGGCGCGCTCGCCATCGAAACGCGCGTCGGAGACGTCTGGCGTCGCGTACACCGCCGCGTGCGTCGCGGATGTCCACACCTTTCGCATGTTCGTCCCGCACGACGGTAAAGCGTCGAATGGGTCATTCGCATGTGCGTTGGTGTCCGCATTCGTCGATGCCTTCGCCGCCGTCGCCGCATCGGCACCAAAACCACCAGGATTAATCATCGTCATCATCATCAAGACCAAGACACTCATCAACTGAATCATCCGTGGTGTACACGCACCACCCGAGCGTACGCGCGCGCGCCACGCGTCGCCACGCGAGGAAACCATCACGCGCCAACCACGCGACGCCTCGCGCGCGCGTGCGCCACGCCACGCCTCGCGCATCGCGTCCTATTATGACGTGGAGCACATGTGAAATCGCCATCTTCACACGCGCACACGTCGCTCGGCGTTCGACGAGCGCGATGAGCACCATTGCGAGCGCGCGCATCGCCGAAGAACGTAAATCGTGGCGCAAAGATCACCCCCCGGGGTTCTTCGCGCGTCCCGAAAAGGATTCCAGCGGGGAGATCAATTTGTTTAAATGGAAGTGCGTGATTCCTGGCGCGAAAGATACCCCGTGGCAAGGCGCGTTCATCCCTCTCACGATGGAATTTCCAAAGGAATACCCGGCGAAACCGATGAAGTGTAAGTTTCCCGCCGGGTTTTATCATCCAAACATTTATCCGAGCGGGACGGTGTGTTTGAGCATATTGAATGAAGATGAAGGTTGGCGACCGAGCGTGACGGTGAAACAAGTGGCGCTCGGGATACAGGAGTTGTTGGCGAATCCGAATGAGAAATCACCCGCACAGAGTGAGGCATACTTGGCGTATACCACGAATCGTGCGGCGTATGAGAAACGGGTGAAGGAGGAGGTGGCAAAGTATCCTCCGCCGGAGTAGAGACGAGCGTGTCGCGTCCCGACGCGGAGTAGTTTTAGCCGTCACGAGGAGACGCGAGCGCGCACGATCACTGTTGAGATGATTTGATGATCACGCGCGTCACATAGGAATAGGTGTATACGTACGAGTTTTGTTGCAACACAAACAAAACGTTTTAATTGTTTGTTTTAGACGCGCGCCTCGTCCTCGATGAATGCTGTAATGCGGTGGTGGTAAAATAGTATTGAACAAACAATCGATCGATGAAAAATTTATTGCTCGCCGGCAGCTTCCTTCGCAGCGCGCGCTTCGGCTTGCGCTTGACGAAGTTGGATGGCCAAAAGACTGCCGCCAGTCTCAAAGGAGCCCGGGACGGCGGGGTAGGCGCCGACGCGCGGCAATTCGCCCCCGCCGCGAATAAACGCGTAGCTCACGTAAGGCGGGTCAAGCACGGCCGGTGCGATGGACATCGCACCACCAGTGATGCAGTTATCCGTGGCTTGCTTCAAGTTCTTAATGATGGTCACCGCCGGGCCTGGTGCGCGTTTGCCCAAAATGCGTTGCGTTTCGTACACGTCGAGCAATCGAGAGCACGTACCGTCTTGGCGCACAATGTCGATACCCTTTTGCGGGTCTTCGTACAAGTACGGCGCCAACGCGGCGAGCTCGTTCGGACCGAGACCCATACGGCGGAACCACGCGAGGAAGTCTTCGGCGTTACCGCCGTCGAGCGGAATCAAACCTTCGGGATCCGCGGCGGCGGCGTCCAATCGACCGACGCGCACCTTGGCCCCCAAGAATGGATTGGTACCGATGAACAAGAATTCGTAATCCTTGTCAGAGCCGACTTCTTCGATGTAATCCTTCTTGAACTGAACGCGCGCCGCAAAGTGCGGCACGAGGGCGATCAAATCCGCATAAGACACTGGTTGATCCGTCTTGGCGTCGACAGCCTTTTTAATCTTTTCAATCGACGCAAACGCCTTCTTCAACCCCTTGTTCTCAGGGCGGTCGAGTTCGAAGCGCACCGAGCCATTCAAGCCATTCTTCTTACCAACCACGGAGAACGTCCCGAAATCCGCCAACGCCAAACGGAAGTACTCACCAAAAGTCAAGTCGATGTTGTCTTCGATGATGGGCGCAATGAATTGCGCGAATTCAATCTGCGCCTTTGCCTTACTCGCCCCGCTCGTCGCCCGGCACCCATCCTCACGGCTATACGGCTCAATAATCAATTCAGGGAGCATGATTTCACGCTTCGGCGGCGGAGGCTTCTCGACTAACAAATTAGCCAAGTAATCGCCCACATCCGCGCGCGCGACGCCCGCGCCGCCGCTCGCGAGCGCCACCGCCGCGCTCAATCGCGCCATCGCCGCGCGACGCCCCACAGCCTCCGCGCCGCGTTCATTACCATTCGCCTGCGCGCATCGCACCACCGCATACGCGCGCGCGTGCGCGCCACCGCGTACATTCATCATCAACCGCTTCGTCGATCGCGCACTCGTCAACGTCATCGGACGCATCGTCGCGTTCATCCCCGCGTGCGACATGATTTTACGCGTGTATTCTCAGCGAATCGATCAAAGATAATTTATTCGTCGTTTCCGTCGCGTTAGGCGATCGCGTGTGCGTCGTCGAGGCGTCGTACAGTGTCGTTTTGTGCATTCGCACATGGATAACGACACGCTGGGAGATATTTTGTTTTTCGGGCGACGGCGCTCGATGCGCGTGCGATGTCATCAATCAATGTCTTTGTTTTATGTGTACTACAGGGTATGCTACTAATTTGTATTGTTTGTGTTCGTGAGCGCACGCGCGTGCGTCGTCCGCCGCCGCCGTCGTCGTCATTCGCGGACGCGGTTGACGTCGTCCGCAGACTGCGTCGAGGCGGACGTCTGGCTGACGTCGCTCTGAACGCCGCCGCTTTATTCCTCCTCCTCTTCGAATTGCTGGCGAGCCTCGGTGACTTGCGCGTAGACCGCTTCGGTGATGATTGGAATTTCCGGATATAACCCTTGCAAGGCGTTGAAAATGGAATAAAACAATGCGAAAAAGGAATTCGCAAACACCGCGAGCTCCATCCATTCGCCCATCCAGCTGACCATGACGAAGATGGGCATGTATTGCATGATTAATCCACCGAGCATGCAGCAAATATCGAGTAAAATGGCTTGCATGGTGCAATAACGCACGAAATGCGGGAGCTTCTCGTTGCGCACAACCATCAAGAACAGCGCAAAGAACGTCAAGAATGGAATAAATTGATTCCCATAGAAGATTTGCATCGCCGGGGCAAAGATGAACATGGCGTGCTTGGACAACGGGATCATCGAATACGCACTGTGCGTGAACGCAATCGTACCCATGAGAGGGATAATGAATGGCAGAATGGCTACGAGGCGCAAATACGGCGCCGGTCGAGCCTTGCCTTCGTTTGACTCGTCCCGACCAAACCACAACTCTAAAAACGATTTCCCTTTCACTTGGCCGCGCGGACGCGTCGGCATCGTAAACGTATCCGGAATAGCATCGCTCGATGCTCGAACCTACGCGGGAGTACGAACGAAAGCGCGAGAGAACGATACGGTTAGTGCCAATATTCAGCGTCAGCGCGCTTGTCCTGGTCCACGTCGCGCGTCACGCGCGCGCCAAACGCGCGCGCGCGCACCCAAACCCTGTGCATTGAAGGGCGCCCTTCGCACCACTCTCCTCGCCGCGCACGCGCACACGCGCGCACGCATCGCGCGAAAACACGCGCATCGAAATCACGACGTACCACTACGCCCGCTCGCGCGCCCTCACACGCGTCGCGCGCGCGCGCACCGCGCATCCCACGCGCGCATTCCACCGACCGCATCGCGCGCATAGGGCTGCGCCCACTCGACGCATCTCGCGCCGTCACGCGCCCCGCGCGCGTCGCGCGCGCCTGCGCCGGGCACAATTGCATGGCGGACATTGTCGCGCGCTTTACGCCGTCGGCGTCGCGTCGCGATGTGCCGCGCGCGCGCGCGCCGCGGCGCCAGAGCGACGCGCGCGGCTGATGCCGTGGGTTTTCGTGTCGAGGGACTCTGATTGGTCATTCTTGAGTTAAAATTAACTCAAGAATGACCAATCAGAGTCCCCCTGAGCTCGACCGGCGTCGCCGCGCATCGGCACATCGCCGCGCGCGTTCGGCGTCGCCGTCGCGGCGCGCCCGCCCCGGCGCGCCGAATCGTGGGAGACTGCACGCATGGGTGCGTGCGCGAGCGCGGTGGCGGTCGTCGATGACGACGGCGATGCGTTTTACGACGCGAGAATGGATGCGTTTGCGATTGAATGGTCAACCGTCAGCGCGGACGAGCTCACGCGCGTTCGCGCGTCGTGGTACGCGTTAGACGCGCAAGTCGTGCGCGAGGTGGATGTGTGTGATGATGCTGATCGACTCGCGCGCGTGGGTGAGGTGGAGATGGCGTTGTGGATGGCGGCGAGGGGACGCGGGGCGGTGGAGCTGGAGACGTCGGCGTCGGCGTCGACGACGGAGCGTCGGGATTTATTTGATCGTGCGATGGCGTTTGAGCGAGATGAGATCGATGGTGTCAATGGATGGACACGTGTTGATCGTGGACGTGGACGCACGGCGTTGGCGGCGGAGACGTTGACGCGTCAGGGCGTGGGGTCGGCGTCTATGGCGGCGTTGGCGTCTTCGTCGTCGGCGGGACGGGCGAGCGAAGAGACGGATGATGCGAGTGCGCGGGCGTTAGCGACGCTGCGACACGCACCGAGTTTCGATGAAGACCCAGATGTGGATGAACGTCTGGTGGTGCATTACGGCAGGCACAAAGGTGGCACGGTGCATTCGTTTAAATTGAGCGCGACGTTTGACGCGCCTCCGTTGCGGCTCATCGCCGTCGCTCGAGAATGGGACTTAATCACTCAATGGAACGTCTTCGCGCTCGATTCGACCATCATGCTCGTACGTGGGTTGACAAATTTAGTCACGTACACCGCCTTGTGGCTCCCATGGCCGCTCTCATGCCGCGATACCGCGTTGGTGGTCAACGCGGTGTTTGTCGGACAGCCGCCACCCGCCGCCGTGGTCAACGCCCGCGTCGATCCCAAGACGTGCGCCGCATTCACCTCTCGCGTGTCGCAATCGAGCGCCATCGTGCTTGCACGTGCCGTAGACCCCGACGACGACATTGGCATTGGTTACCCCAAAAACGCCGCCAAGCGCAAGCGCGTTCGCGTCGTCGGCAATTCCGGCGCTCGCATTCGCGCGCTCCCGCCCGAACCCGGCTCCGCGCGTCTCCGCACACGCGGTGACATGGTTCTTCACGTCGACGCGCAGATGCCATTCGTGCCATCATCATTGATCAAATTCATACTCAAAACCATGGCGCCGTGGGTGCATCGCATGATTGACTCCATGCTCAAGAGCTCAAAGTATTTCGAGGCGCCGGATTCCATGTTTCAACCGCGCGTAGACGCCAATCCAGAGTTATACGACGTCGTCCGCGCGCGGTTCGCCCACGAAGGCGATGTCGAGTAACATATTTCACGCCATTGATTAGCATTCTTATTTGTAAAAGCAGCGACACACACACAGTATGGTGTACACGCGCGTTTTCTCCGTCGTAGCCGCGCAAAGTGCTCGTCGCGTCAGTCAACGCGTCGCCATTCTTTCGCGCACGGCGTCGCGTTCGCGCGCGCCACGCCGCCCGCTGTGCGCGCATAGCGAACGCACACGTGTGCGCCATGCATGCCGGCGATACCGACGACGACGACGACGACGGAGCGCGCTGCCCGTACGCCATTCTCGGCGTGGAGCCACACGAGGCGACGCAGCAATCCATTCGTCGCGCCTATCGCGCACTTTCCATGCGTTTCCATCCCGATAAGAACCCAGCACGCGACCGCGAGGCGTGTGAGGAAGCGTTTAAACGCATCGCGTGGGCGTATGAGATGATTGGTGATGAAGACCGGCGACGGCAGTGGGATTATGGAACGATGAGCGCGCGAGCTCCGAGCTCAGCGCCGCGCGCGCACGCGGGATTTAGGGATCCGTTTGAGATGTTTGCGAGCGTGTTTGGGGATGATTTCGCACAATTCGCGTCGGGCGGTGCGCGAGGAACGTCCATGTTTGGCGGGGCGTTCGATGCGCCGGATCCATTCTTTAGCGCGAGCCGCGCGGTGGAGCCGTCTTCGTTTGCGTTTGGCGGCGGTTTCGGCGGTTCCATGTTTGGTAACAGTATGTTTCAATCGAGCGCGTTCGCACCGGCGATTTTTCCAGGCTCAGCGTCGATGTTTGGTGGTGGGAGCTTTATGTCGACGTCGACGTCAACGCACGTGAGTGCGGATGGGACGACGGTGACGCGAAGCGTGACGAGACGTACGCTTCCGGATGGATCGATCGAAGAGACGGAAAACGTGAGCACGACGCCTGGAGGGTACGGGTACGATGCGATCGGGGGACCCGCCGCCCCGCGTGGGGGATTCTATTACTAATAGAGTCTTACACGCATGATTACTTTGCTAAGGGCGCATTGAAAAGAATGGCTCACGCGAATTGAACGACATGTATACCAAGCGCGATTGTAACACCAGAAACGAATTGAAATTGAAATTGAAATTGAAATTGAAATTGAATTACAACACCACCTACGAATTACAAGAGCTGTGACGACGGTCAGACGTCTTCATAGTAACAGACGACTTCCTTGGCGAGTCGCCGAATGTTGGTCAACTCGCGTGATTTCAATGTCAGCGCGCGTTTCAATTGATCCGCTTCGTCTTCGGCGGAAACGCGGAGGGCGGTCATCTGCGTCTTCCATTCTGATTTTTGCGCCTCAAACGCATCCATGAGCTCTTGTATACCGCGTTCAAGCGTTGATATTTTCTCGTTTGCGTTTTTCATCTCCTTCGCGCGAGCGGCGCCGCGTTCGGCGTATTCTCGTTCTAATCCTTCCGACATTTCGGCGCGTTGCGCCAGCCGTCGACATTCCGCGCTCGTCTTCACGTACTGTCTCTGCAATACATCCGTCTCTGCCACGTGCAGGCGAAGTTCATCCGCCATTTTACGATTCTGTGCTAATATTCTCTTCACTGATTGATCCATCTTACGATCCATCGTGGCTTCGGCATGTTTTCTCGCGCGTTCGACTCGTTCGTCGCATTCTCGCTTGAGCGCTCCCACGCGCGCGAGCAGTTCTCGCTCCATCTCCTCCCTCTGTGTCGAGATGACACCATTCAAACGCTTCACCTCGCATTGTAACGCGCTCACTTCTTCATCGTGCGCGGCTTTGCTTTCGGAAAACGAGCGCGCGGCATTCAGTCGTTCGGTCAACGCGTCCCGCTCTCGCGCCCACGCCGCCTCTCGCACCTCTCGCTCACGCTCGTGCTCATTTTTCTGCGTCTCCAGCGCGTGCGCGCGCGCCTTGGCCTCACTCGCCGTGCGTCGTCGCAGCTCGCTCACGTCGAGCTCCAACCTCGCGATGGCGATCGTCTTCTTTTCTAATTCGCGCGACATGAACCGGTCGAGCGCCACTGGGTCCTCGCGCACCATGGTCGTCGTCGCCGTCGATGCGCGCGCGCGCGTCTCCGCGGCGTCGCACGCGCGCGATGGCGATTCAATCTCCATCGTCGGCGCGGGCGGCGTGCGTCGTCGTCGTCGTTGTCGGCGGCGGCGGCGACGACGAGTGGGGCGCCAACTTATAAAAGTCGTTTCGTGTCCTCGCGTTGACCGAGCTCCGAGCGACCAGTTCGGGACGCGAATGCGTGGAATGATGAGGACGTCGCGATGAGGCATGTGGTGACACACTGATTGGATACGCGTTTCATTACATGACGTTTGCGGTCGCGCGTGGAGAGGCATTGACGGCGACGAACCGGCGGCGTCAGTTACGAGATGCGCGCGCGCTTGGCGCTTCGTGATGACTCGCGTACCTTCCGTGCGCATTCTTTGCAGGTGAATTTGTCGTCAATGAAATCACTGAATTCCATATAAGCGCAATTCCCACAGTAAGAGTGTTTACACCATTCACATGTAACCGCATACTTTGCTTCTGGGCAAAATTCGAAATGATATTGTCTGCAGTGCCCGCATGCCCAAGTACATGGCGCCGACCTGCTACACCATTCACAGAGGTTTTTGTAACATTCCCGACATGATGGCTGCGTGCTGCCCGGCAATTGTGGCACTCTTGCACTTGTGAGTGCATGCGACATGCACATGTTACAACAAAGATTGTTGCAACATATGCACTTCGTCATTATGCTCGGAGCGCACGCCGGACACGCGCCACGAATACTTTGACCAAAAACGGTGTGCCTGTAGCCCGTGTGTTCTGCATTTGCGCAAAATACAGCGCAACCAATGCAGCACTTACCTGCACAGTCCGCATTCTTTTTCTCACACTCGCATCGATACCGCCGCGGCATGTCTTCTTGCTTACCGCTTTGTATGTAACGGTCCAACGCGCTTCGGTTCTCATCCGAGTCAACGCGCGCGTCGTCCAATAACCAGCGTCTTATGCTCGGACTCGTGTTCAACAACAGCATGTGCAAGTAGTTGCGCTTAAACACAACCCACTCGCCCTTCCGCCTCTCGAATTCGCCAACATGCGCCTCGTATGTCTCCTTGTATCCCGGAATCAAACGACGAAAAGTTCTACTCACTTGAGGAAGCACGAGGTTGGCCATAAAGTGTGGAATGGCGTTTGGAACACCGCACGCACACGCCTGCGCGGGCTCATTGATGCGCGGAAGGATGTACGTGATAAAAACATCGCGGTAATTCTCAATAAACGGCGTGAGTATGTCGCCGTCGGACATGGTGGTCGAGGTGTGAGGATGAGGAGGGTCTCGTCGCGCGCTTGATGGTGTAAGCGTTGATTTGCATGGCATCTATGACGTGACGTATCATTGGGTGGATGTTTCATTACAACATATCTGTGCTCGGGCATGGTGAAGAATTCAAGACGACGAACCGGCGGCATCTCGTTCGCGTACTTGCCAGGGTTGTTTCGATTTGGTGCAGAGTCTGCACATTGAGCGCGAATAAGGGAACTCGTGTTCCGCGCATGCATGACACCATACAGCGCCACAAGTATGACACTCCCTCGTGCACGTTTCAGGTGAAGCCTCACATTTTGGACAAGTTGCACAGTTATAATTTTGACAAGCTATCGTGCACGTTTCAGGTGAAGCCTCACATTTTGGACAAGTTGCGCGCCAACAAGTAGCACACTCCGTGAACGAACGAGTATCAGGTGAAGCGTCACATTTTTGACAAGTTGCACGGCCACAAAAATCACAAATTGTTACCTCCGTCCAACAAAAATTTTCGTACGTTTCGTACGGCATGCTATGGCGGCAGTCTGCACAGCATGGTACGAAACAGTGACAGCAAAATAACATGTCGTCCGAGTCCTCGTCCACATATTCACGTAACCATTCTCGGATTCTGATGCTCGGGCTTGAGCTCAGCAGCGACATGACACGCGCATACCGCTCGGACCTATCTGCTGCAGAAGCCCACTTTTTGACTACATCTGCATGCGCTTCGCAAGTCTCCCTGAATCCCGGAATCAACCGACGAAACGTCCTCGACACCTGCCCGAGTACAAAATGTGCCACCAGCGACGGTGGAGTCGCGTCTTCGCCACCGCACGGACACATCATCACGGGCGCGTTCACGCGCGGAAGCACGTGCGTCATGAACACATCGTAATACTGCTCAATAAACGGCGTCAAGACGTCGTCATCGCCCATGGCGTCGCGTCCACGCACCAGCCGCGGTGTGACGCACCGCCACATTTTCGTCACACACACGCACACGACATAAAACCCACACACTCGGCGCCTGTTTTCCATACACAACCAATTTGAAACATATCAACCATACACACCACACTCAAAATCCACACGCACATACTACTAAACCCATCAATATACGTATACCCTATTCAAACCTCCTGACAGCTGTCACCGCGCGGGCGACCGCTGTCGTCCGCATTGCATCGCCCGCGCGCCATGCCCGCCGCTCGACGCCCCTCGCGGCGTCCGACACCGTCGACGCCGCCCACGGCGCAGGGTGTAAAAATATCCAAATCGTCCGCGTCGTCCGGCAAGGCGCGACGCGACGCGACGAGCGCCGCGAAAGGGGCGAAAGTCATCGCCGCGTGTGCGGCGCCGCTCGCGGGGCGACCGCTGGGGGAGTGCGATGGGTGCGTCGTGCGATGTGCGCGCGCGTCGCGCGCGCGCGATGTGGGTGGTGAAATATGTGCATGGAAATGCGTACTGACGGCGCGTGCGAATGATAGGAAAATTGGCGGCCCGACGCGACGAAGCGCCAAGGGTGGATGGACTCCGGAAGAGGTGCGTTTTTGAATTTGAATTTGCGCGGTCGCTGATGATGATTGGTGTGCGCGACGACGCTGTGTGATGCGACGTGAATTGGCGTCGATGCGTTCGATGAGGATATTGACGATGTTTTCTTGCGCAGGATGAGCTCCTTCGCCGCGCGGTTGCGTTTTATAACGGCAAGAATTGGAAGAAAATTGGTGCGTGATTCGACGGCGATGGGTTTGAAAAGTTTAAACTCTACGCGGGACGCGCGCGCATTGATTTGATTGCGCGCGCGTGTGTGTTCATGCGCTGCGTGTTCTCGCGTGTGGTTTCGGCGATGTGTGTATGCGTGATATTGATCCCTCGAACTATTCGTATGCGACGCATGCGATGCGCGCGCGACATCAAGCACAAGTCTTTGCGTCGGGTGGGGACGCGTTTGAACGCGCCTCGGCGCTGGCGCGCGCGCGCGCGATCTGGATTTGTCGAATACTGACCGTGTTGTATCGTTTCTTTTCGTCATTCTCGCTCGCAGCTGTGTTCTTCAGTGATCGACGCACGGATGTGCAGTGCTTACATCGCTGGCAAAAGGTGTTGAACCCAGACTTGGTCAAAGGTCCGTGGACCGCCGAGGAGGATGCGAAAATCATCCACCTCGTCACCCACCTCGGACCAAAGCGTTGGTCGAAAATCGCGCAAGAACTTCCAGGACGCATCGGGAAGCAGTGTCGCGAGCGCTGGTACAATCATCTCGATCCAGACATTAAGCGTGAAGAATGGAGCCCAGAGGAAGATCGTCAGTTGATTCTCGCGCACGCGCAGTATGGAAATCGTTGGGCGGAGATTGCCAAGAGTTTCAAGGGGCGCACAGATAACGCGATTAAAAACCACTGGAACTCGACGTTGAAGCGCAAGGTTGAGCAAGCATTGAATCAAGGTTTACCCGCATCGGCGGCGGCGGATGCAACGGGTGATAGCAAGGCGAGGAGTGTAAAGTTGCCGCCAAAGAAGGCGACGTCGACGCGCAAGGCGTTGCCAGTGCCCTCGTTTACGAATATGTTCTTCTTGCCTGATGATGTCGTGCCCGCGCACGTCGGCGGCGGTCAGGAGAATGATGGTAATCGTAGCGGTAACAAGCGTCGCAAGTCTATGGCGCGCGGTGGGAACCAACCAAAAGTATCCAAATCGTCTATTGAGTTGATGAGCGTGCTGTACGAGGAGCCGTCTGACGGCGACAACTCAAACCCGGCGCCAGTGTCAAATATTTTTTCGTCGCCGTACGCGCACGTTCCAGCGGGCGCCACGGTGGCTGTCGATAGCCCGTTCAGAATGTCTGAGTTGTTTTCAGAATTTGGTGGCACCACGAGCAATACCCCGATTGCGTCGACGTCGCCAATGCTGAACTTTGCGCAGACGATTACGCCGCCTGGAGCGTATCACGGCATCGGCGAGCCATCCCCGCGAAAGTCAGTGCTGCCATCTGGCGCAGCGTTTGCCGCGGCTGAGGGCTACACAACTACGAGCAAGACGAAGCTCCCAATGTTTCCGACTGGTTCGGGCGTGACTGCGCCGAGAATGCCCGGTATTGACTCGATTGAGGATCTCCAAGCGTTTGTGTCGCCAGACAAGCCGAGAAAATCGCGCGGTAACCGTCTGTCGCATATTTTCCGTCGAGGAGGACAAAAAATTACTAGAACCGAAGACGATTCCACTGGAATCGCACAGAACATAGATGCGTTGGATTTGATGCGTACTATGAATCGCACGAATGCGAATATGTACGAGCAGGCTGAGGAATTATTGCGCGGGGTATCCGCGGCGGATTTCCCCATCATGGCGGGCCTTAGGGAGAATGGCGCCACACCGACGACGCCGACGAAGCCAAAGTACAACAACGACGAAACCGGGGCGACGTGTGCCGCGCCGTTTTCACCGTCTATGTACCTTCGTTAGCCGCGTTTAGCATCGTAATTGTAGCCTGTAACCACTCATCTTTGTTGTAATAACGAAAAATTTTCATATTTTCTCAGATTTTTACTGACACGTATGCTACTCTTCACCGACGAGATGTGCATCGAAGCGCTCGCACAATCCTCTTTTCCGCCGCCGCGCGTCTGAGCCTTGAGTAACGTCCACAAAACGACCCCCACGAATGATGACGCTTGACGGCGTCCTGGGCGCGTCTTCTAAATCCGTCACGCAACCAGCGAAACACACAATGTTTTCATCGCTCGCCAGACGGAACATCAAATCACTAGGAGGAGGGGCGCTCGGATCACCGTTGAACTCGACATCGTTCAAGGTGAATCCATACGCGCACTTGAGACGTCGAATGAACGCTGGTATACAGCTATGCCCGATGCGAGCTATTCTATGATCATTGCTACGCGCCGGATGCTTTTGACACCGCTCCAAATCTTTACCCACAGAGTTCTCCATGGCGCGACTGGCGTGTACGTTCGTGTGCACAGTCCATGCATTTTTGGTGACGTAGAATTCAAATCCTGCCGCCGAAAGCTCGTGCGCATAGCTGATTTTATTGAAGCCGTACGTCACGAAAGATTCGTCGAATTGTAATGCCGCGTCGGCTCGAAGAATCAAATACGGCTCGTAGTAGTACGGATGCTTGTGCGTCGCTACGCGATACGGTGCGTTGCTCTCGTTTGCAAACCATCTCGTGTAATTGGATGGGCGATGGGCGATGGGAAAGTAGTTGAGCTGAAATCCATCGGCGAGACGACGTTCGTGCACCAAGCGTTTCAGCCGTTCCTTCGTCGAATACGGCAACGTCAAATTTAACGAGCGTCGCGCGGGCATGGACGTCTTGTGCGCATCGCGTTCGACAAAACTTTCATACAGCGCCATACTATGTGACGATACCGATCCGTGTTCTGTGACGTGTCGGTCGATGATGGCGTCGATATCCGCGTCTGACCGCATGGAGGATTTTCGAGCGTTGATAATCGCGTCCCGCTTGGCGTTGAGTCGTTGCGCGAAGAGGCTGTGAAGCTGGAACGCCGGCACGACAAGCGCGCGACGAGGATGATCAGGTTGCAAGATGTCTGCGATATCTCGTAAGAGATCGTCCGATGGTGCGTCCGGAAAGATCTCAAAATCAATGTCGTGCATGAGCACGAAATTCGCCCCCAAGCGCTCAACGCACGCCTCTCGAGCAACATTCCTGAGCATATTCACCGGAAACCTTGGCTCACCCGGACGATTAAACTCCCCGAGCGCCTCGACAACAGTGATCACCACGCGCGCACGATTACCCTCGACATCTCGCGCGATTTGCGCGAGCTCAAGCGCTCGTCTAGGCTCTGCGGCGATGTCCACCACCACCGCTATTGAAATCGCCCCACGCCACGTCGACGCGAGCCTCGGTAACGTCTTCGTCAAACGTTCGAACGATGCAGGAGAAAACAAGCACACATCCTCGGCGCGCACGCTCGCGCTCGTCGTCCCGTCGTGCGCTCGAGCGCCGCTCGCACGCTCCGCGCGCTCGGATGTCCCACACCACAGCAGCGCGAGCGCGACCAACGCACCGACGCACGCCGACGACGCGCACGCCAACGTCGACGGACACGCACGAGAGCAGCGCGCGCCGACTCGCGCGCGTCGCCCTCGCGCGTGCGCGCCCATCGCCCCCATCGCGCGCGCGGCGTGATATGACGCGCGCGGCGTCTCTCGAATGCCTTGAGGTCTCTCGTCTCGAGCGATACGAACAGACGTTCAAGAGATAGGCATACAAAACTTTCAATGCGAGAAAAATGTCCACATTTAGAAAGAATGCAACGCACATAAGCCCATGCACATAGATACATTACATATTGTAGATAAAAAACATCATACAATGCAAGATCTTAAACATACATAGCGCATTGAGAGATATAGTATGAAAGGCGGTGCGAAAAACGACGCGTCGCACCGCCGCCCGCGCGGCATTGCTCGCGTCGACATCCATCGCGCGACGTCGTCGAATCGCGCCGCCTTTCGCGCGCACGCCTCGCGCGCGGGATTTCCCACGACCCCATCGCCCGCTCGCACGCACGCACGCGCGAGCGCGCGCACAGGGACCGCGTCAAGCGCGAAGGACGTTGCACACGAATTACGCGTGACGCGATCTATAGCTTTTTAAAACTCGCGCGTTGCACGGACGCGGTGCGCGAGTGACGCGCGCGTCGATCGGTGGAGGCGTGAGAACGAACACGCGGCGTGTGTATTCGACGCACGGGATGGCGACGAGCGGTGACGCGGACGCTATGGATGCATCGAGGCGGGGCTCGGATTCAGAGGATGCGTTTGAAGACGCTCGAGCGAGTGATGGACACGGCGTCGCTGGGGGCGCCAATCCTGCGCGATCTGATGAAGAAGAATGTGATATGGATTGTTTAGTGCGCGATGCGAGCGGGACAGACGTGCGTGAGCGCGTCGGGGAGGAGAGTCCGGATAGCGCGGCTAGAGGCGAGCGAGGGGGCGGCGAAGGGGCGAAATCTCCAGCCGCGGCGCTCTCGTCGCTTGAAATACCCGTGCATTTTCAATGTCCGATTACGATGGAGTTGATGCAAGATCCAGTGATGATTGCCACGGGGCATACGTACGATAGACCGGCCATTCAGCGATGGTGGGATCAAGGACATCGAACGTGCCCGGTAACGGGAGCGCGGTTGCGTCACTTGGAGCTTATTCCCAATCATGCGATTCGCACCGCGATCACAGCTTGGGCGCCGGCTGATGTATCAGCCTTGAGACCACTCGCGTCGCTTCAGCAAAAGGCGGCGGTGGAGATTTTGCGTCAGAGTAGCGACATCGCGGCGTTTGCCGGCGGAGTGTCCACGAGCGCACCCGAACAGGGCGCCAGCGCGGATGCTATGCAAGACGCTAGCGCCGACCATCCTGTGTACACCATCGCGGATGGTCACGATGAAATCGTTTGGGGCGTTGATACCACGCCCACGACGTTGTTTAGCGCATCTGCGGATAAAACCATTCGAGCTTGGGACATAGCGAGCCGAAGATGCGTGCAAGTGCTCGAAGAACACACGAGACCGGTGTTGTGTTTGGCGGTGTGCGTCAAACACGACAAGTTGTTCAGCGGTTCTTATGATTGCACTGTTCGAGTGTGGAATTTGAAAACGTATCGACGAATCACGTCTCTTCCGGGGCACACTGATGCAGTTCGAGCACTTCAAGTGTACAATGACACCACGCTGTACACCGCGAGCTACGACCACACCATTCGTGCGTACGACATCGAGTCGCTCACGCTTCTCAAAGTTCTTCGGGGACATACTGGGCCAGTTCGTACGTTAGTCTCCGTGAATGACTACATCTTTAGCGGTTCATATGACAAGCGCGTGTGCGTGTGGCCCGGTTTCTCACGAGAAGTCGGCCCGTCAGCCGGGAGCGATTTAGTGAAAACACTCAAAGGTCATCGCGGAGCGGTTCGAGCATTAGCGTGCTATCCGCGTCAACAAGCCAGGGGATCAGAGCGCGCGATTGGGCCCTTCGTGTTCAGCGGTTCAGACGATACCAATGTTCGCGTGTGGAACGCGGAGACGCTCGAATGCGTGCACGAACTTAAGGGGCACACTGATAATGTCAGAGTCTTGACCGTCGACGCTCGCTACCTCTACAGTGGATCATGGGATAAGAAAATTCGCGTGTGGGACCTCGAGAACTTTAGCTGCAAACACGTTATCACGGGGCACACCGAGGCGGTGTTGGCGCTTTGCGTCATGGGCGGTCACTTAGTGTCTGGCTCGTACGACACAACCGTGAGGTTTTGGGGCGTGCAACCAGACACCGAATTCGAATGTGTCGGCGTGTTCAAGGCGCACGACGACGCAGTTCGCGTGCTTACTAGCGCTGGTCGTTCTGCATCGACAGTTTTTAGCGGATCATACGACGGCTCCATTGGTTTTTGGCGTCTGCCAATTGAAGACCCAAGGAACTGGACGCCCAATAGATCAGTTGCGAATGGATGGGTCTGAGTCGCGCGCAGCACCATAAAACGCATTAGCTCCGTCCGTTCTGTTGTAAATTTGCCTTTTTCACTTTTCTTATTCGTATTAATAATCGTCTACGCTCACATTTGGCTAGTCCATACGTCGCAACGTATTCATATACGTAAACCTCGAAAACACCACGAAAAGCTTGCGATACCACACGAATTGTGATTTATGCAATCTGCACGCCTTGATGACTTCTAAAGGATTCGGACTCGGGAAGAACACGCGGTCTTTGCTATCGATAAACGACTCTGCCAAGGAAGTCGCAAAGTCCAAAACGCCGCTCAACTTGCGCGCGGCGTTGGTTGATTCCAGAACCCACACCTCGGGAATCTTTTGCTCATCATCGACCGATGCATTTGCGCGTTTATTAGCTAGCCACGCCTTTGTCCCTTCATACGTCGCGGTGTGATTCACATGTCCCGAAACACCCTTTTTGTCAAACGTGATGATGTAATCAAA
>JACLAB010016154.1_pt1 | contig 32754 bp, 44 predicted proteins | sample 8027921 | NCBI WGS metagenome assembly JACLAB01 (sample SAMN15725117, study PRJNA655200) | protist metagenome | isolation source: fluorescence activated cell sorting (FACS) single amplified genomes of... | place: USA: West Boothbay Harbor, Gulf of Maine | collected 2000-07-19 | reverse complement strand
GGCCACTGCCAAGCGCGTTGCCCGTAAGCCCGTGAGCAGCAGCCTCAAGGCCGGGCAGGACTTCGCCAAGATGATGAACCGCCTCACAGCCAAGCCACGCAAGATGGCCCTGAACACTGTGAAGAAGGTCGCCAGCGGCAACAACAAGCCCAAGGCTCGCAAGAATAAGGGTGTCGGCAGAGCACTGGTGGCAAGCCCGGGTGGTACACTTTACAAGGGACGTGCTGCGCTTACACGCCGCCAGAAGTCCAACATAAAGAAGAATGCCATTTCGATTGCCAACAGCATTAAGAAGATGCTGAAGTAAATGTAAATATTAATTAATTATTGGTCGTCATCGTCGGAATCTGACAGAAAACAGTAACCCTTCACCTGATTGGGCTCAAAAAGTTTGATCTGATTTGCTTTCCAAATCAAACCAAATTGCTGGTTCATAAAATACACACCCTCGACAGTCGCCGTAACGGCCGCCGACCACTTCTCATAGGAGTTATCCTCAATGTCGACATACAACTTCTTTCCCTTTGAATCAAATAGCGATGTTGTGGATTCATTGTATTTTACACGAAGCCTTCCATTCTTAAAATTCGAATTAAATTGGGACCCGTCGACTTTTCCGTCATACATTTTGGTAACTTTCTCAATGACAGTTGCTTCAAGGGCACGTATGTTACTAATAATTTCATCGTTATTGAGTAGCAACTGTAGACTTACCGACGGTTTCTGGTATTCATTCTGGGACTTGAATATAGAAAATCCATATGGGATATGGCTTCTGGGTACATTGAGTTTTACTGGAGGGGCAACTTCAAGGTTTTTGCCTCTGGCTGATTTCTCAAGAGTAAAATCCATTGTTCTTGTATATTAACGCGCTTTACCTTTAAGCAGAACACGTGTCACACGGTTCAAGTGTGAACTGTACCGGTCTGGATTTTGCTTTACTTCGAAGGTAGTACATTCCAGTCTTGAGTCCCTTGGACCAAGCATACATATGCATAGATGATAACTTACTCATGGTAGGTGATTCCAGGAATAAGTTCATACTCTGACTCTGGTCGACGAATGCACCCCTGTCTGCCGCCATATTGATGATAGATTTCTGACTAATTTCCCATACCGTTTTGAAAACATCCTTGATATCTTGTGGGAGTTCCTGAAATCCCTGGACCGATCCGCCTGAACGAATGATTGCATCCTTGACTTGCTTGTTCCACATGTTCAATTCTTTCAACTTTCGCACAAGGTGTTTGTTTACAACAACAAACTCACCTGCCAATGTACGCCTTAGGTAGATATTAGTCGTGTATGGTTCAAAGCACTCGTTATTCCCCAGTATCTGACTGGTACTGGCAGTGGGCATGGGTGCAACAAGCAGTGAATTTCTGACACCATATTTCATCACATCCGGCCGAAGTTTTTCCCACTTTGATGGATTCGGTGGTTCGGTGCTCCATAGGTCAAACTGGAACTTTCCTTCTGAAATAGGCGACCCGGGGAACATTTCATATGGCCCATCCTTTTTGGCAATTTCCATTGACTCACATACAGACCCGTAGTAAATTGTTTCGAATATTTCCTTGTTCAATTTAGTTGCATCGGTGCTGTCAAATGGCATATCGAGCATCATGAATACATCTGCCAATCCCTGAACCCCGAGCCCAATTGGGCGGTGCTTCAGGTTTGAATTTTTCCCACATTTTGTCGGGTAGTAATTCTTATCAATTACCTTATTCAAGTTCCTGACGAGCATTCTGGCTGCATTCTCCAATTTCTTGAAACTGAATGTCTTTGCCTTTTCGTCCACGAATTTCGGGAGTGCAATTGAAGCCAAATTACATACTGCCGTTTCATCCTTTGTCGACACTTCCATAATTTCCGTGCACAGGTTGGAAGACTTGATGGTCCCTATGTTTTTCTGATTGGATTTATTGTTACATGCATCCTTGTATAGCATATAGGGTGTTCCCGTCTCGATCTGTGACCTTACAATTGCTTTCCACACTGTCTCCGCGGGGATGGCCTTACGAGAAAGTCCTGGCGTCTCTGTGCATTTATTGTACAGCGAAACAAACTCGTCTCCATACACATCTGACAGGCACACACCATATGCTTTCTTAACTTCATTGGGGCAGAACAAATTCCATTCGGCCCCGTTCTTCACACATTCCATGAAATGATCGGGTATCCACATGGCAGTAAACAAGTCCCTACACCGCGACTCTTCATCTCCGTGGTTCAGTCGCAAATCCAGGAAATCGAGGATGTCTGCGTGCCAGGGTTCCAAGTATACTGCAACTGACCCCTTGCGCTTTCCGCCCTGGTTGACATACCTGGCAGTTGCATTCAAAACACGAAGCATGGGGATAATTCCATCAGACGTTCCATTAGTGCCTTCAATATGCGACTTATTTGAACGGACATTATGGGTATGAAGTCCAATACCACCCGACCACTTACTGATCTGTGCGACCTTCTTCATAGTCTCGTAGATACCATCAATGCTATCATCATCCATAGCTTTCAGAAAGCAACTGCTCATCTGTGGGCGAATCGTTCCGGAATTGAACAGTGTTGGTGTTGCATGAATGAAATACCCCTGACTCATCATATTGTATGTATCCTTGGCATCTTCCAGGTTACCGTGAATACCCCACGAAACCCTGAGGAACATGTACTGTGGTGTTTCTACAATATTTCCGCCAACCTTGGTGAGGTATCCCCTTTCGAGGGTCTTGAGTCCAAAGCAATTGATATCATTATCCCGGTTCTTCTTGATGACTGAATTGATATCATCCCTTTCATATGTTTTCATAGAGTCCCATACATCTTTGGCTAATATCTTGTTTTTGAACATCATTTTCATGGCATCCATGAATGTCGGTGTGGCACGCTTTTGGATATTACTGGCAGTCAGGCGGGCTGCGAGTTTTTCATAATCGGTATCCTCTGTGAGCATTCCGAGGGCGGTCTCTGCAGACAGAGTGTCAATCTCTGTGGTTGTTATGTTGTCATACAAAGATGCCATAACCTTTTGAGCAACAACGTCTCCTGATACGTCGTTCGAAAGGCCATTGCTAAGTCGTTTAATACGGGACGCGATCTTGTTGAAGTTAATATCTTCAGTGGATCCATCTCTTTTGGTGACTTTCATAGTTATAAATTATACCGTTGAATTTTTAATTACTTATTTCTGCACAAGTTGCCTGCCCTGATCGGCACTGCACCGGCAGGCATATACTTCCTGTCTGGGCGCATGAGGTAGGTGTTCTGAAGGAACTCTGTCTGGGGTGCCACATGACTGGCTGGGAAGCACCCGGCACTTGGGTTACACTCGGGCTTGAACGCCGACGGGGGCGCCGACTGTCTAATTGGCTGGCTGTATACTGTATCAAAATCGGCGACCATCTTTGTTATAAATAAATATTTATTTATGGTAACATGGACATCCGCGGACCAGTCATTGACAGCATGCGCCAACAGGCCACCCCATTATCTTCCACATTTTTTGCCCCATCAAACATGCGTACTATACAGGACACGGTACGTAAGCAGATCAAGTCTGAGACTGGTATGTCTATCGACTACCAGAACAACAATGACCTTGCCGCTATTATGCGGTACAACTACATCACAAATTCATGCAGCCCCTATGACAACGTGAATAACCAGATGTCTCTCCTGAATTCCAGAACCATCCGCCAGGTCCTTCAGCAGGTCAGAACAGGACTGTCGCAGCATATTGCCTACCTTAGGGACATCTCCAAACCCAAACAGGTGAATGCTCTCCCCGTCAGCACCACCACCTATGGAAATAAAATGGGCTATAATGATAAGATAGGATTATGATTGAAATAACAACCCAAACACTTCAGTATATTTTCGTTTTAAAATTAATCAGTATGGTGTCACAGGTATGCATCGAACCCGTGCTGGAGAAACGAGGGTATTCCGACAAACAAATACAGAGAATTACAATTATAATGGAGGTGGTAGAATTATTAGCATTACTCGCTGTATTAAAACTTGCGGGCCATAGTAAAGTAAGTAAATAAGTAATGAGCTGCCTCAACTCATTCAAGGACGAAACAACAGAACTATGCATCCTAAAACGGTGGGATAAATCTGATATCCTAATGGTATGGCTACTCTTCATGGAAGAGATTGGTGAGCTTGCATCTGCCATTAGACACGTCAAGAACCAGTACGTTAAACCCAATATCAAAAAAGGCAATGGCATCGATGTGATCATGGAAATGGGTGACGTATTCAGTTACCTATTTCAGTTGGCTGGGATGCTCAACATCGACCTTGACGACATGTGGACCAAGCAGATGCAAAAAGCAAAGAATAAAACCTACCCTAATAATAACAATGCAATATACAGGGTCAAGCATAGGAATCAACGACGAAGTCATAATTGACGACATAAATTACGAGGCTATTCCAGGCCCATCATTTACACCTGGCATAGGTGGAACCTATAAGCAGGATCCACTACCCTTTAAGCCCCCTCCACAGGAGGTCGCACAATTCGACATAGTTGAGCCAAGCCCGGGGTGCGAATACACATTATCAGCAGGCGACGATACCATCGGTTTCTGCTCGGCTAAGAAGGTCGAGTGTGAACTCGGCAGACCCTACGAACCCACCAGGCGCTTCGAACCCCTCAGAGAATCCAACTTGCCCACTAGCATCGACACAGAGCCAGAGGTGGTATTAAAGAACGATCCTATTTTCAGTGATGACACTGCACTTAAAGTGATCGTGGTTGCCTTCTTATTATATGTAATCTGGGGCAGGCGATCAGTCTAAGCCAAGTTTACTTTTTTTATCATATATGGCTTCATCCAAAGTATTCTTTAGTAATTTTTTCTTATTGTTGATATCATCTTCTATACCTTCACATTCATGAACTTCAAGTGTTATGCATTTAGTGCAAAACTTCTTTCCACAACACTTGCAGTCCAGTGCCATTATACCTACCTTTTTACGGCAGCCCTGGCACTTCATTTATACAATATACAATCATATTGTTTATCTAACAATCGTCGTCTGCATCTGCATCCCACCACCCAGATTCTGGCCCTTCAACGATAGTGCACACCTCTTCAATAACGGGGCGCTGAACTTCCTTCTTTTTCCTTGGGCCGCGCTTTCTCTTCTCCCTGTCATCAAGTAACTGCTGGCACCCGTGGTCCCTGTGCCACAGTACTCGGTCCCAAAAACCCCTCATAATAGGAAGGTTTTCCGTAAACCAATTGCGGTCACGATCCACCGACACCACAACGAACTCTGCAGGGTCGGGATATGTGATACTAACAGGCTTGTATTGGATGAAATCACATACCTCAAGGTCAAGAATCTCCATAAGTAGCTGTAATTGGGGCATATAGTGTTCGGGGACATCTGCCTCTATCTTGCGAGCCATGGGACACTTGATTTCCACCAAACGCCCCGACTCTGTCACACCATCAGGACTACCGGCAAGATAATTGATCGAAGGGTGCGGGATAATACCAAGCTCATGGACAACCTCGTCATACTCCTCTTCATATAAGATGCGCGCTTCATCTTCATATTTTTCACCGTGCCTGGTTGCCTCATTACCCTTAAATTCATTATAACCACATTTGGTTAATATAAGTCCCTCTGGCTTTTCGTACTTATTTACACCCAATGCCGTAGCTACCGCACTCGCAGTTAAGCGGTCACGGCGCAGGGCATACCAACCATCTGTTTTTTGAAGAGGACCATCTTTGTCCAATTCAATAAGCTCTTGTACATGGGGATGCATTGTTAGTATCTTCACCACGCAAATTTTTAAGTGCAAAACAAGCAGCTTTTTGTTCTGCCTCTTTTTTTGTAGTACCCACACCAAAACCCCGGTCCTGTCCGGTCACAAATACCCTAACCCTGAATCTTGTACTATCTTTTGCATCCATGACATATTCTGGTAAGTCGTATTTTCGTGCCTGGCAGTAACGCATCAGAATATCCTTAAAATTGTCGTCCTTGCGGAGAACTGCATTCATATCAACAATTTCAGGGTCATTGAAAACGCGTAACACAAACTGCCTTGTATGAATCATCCCGAGATCCAGGTATATCGCACCAACAAATGCTTCAAAAACATCTTCCATAATCTTGGGGTTTTTAAACCATTCGTTTCGCATCCCCTTTTCATCCATAATTGTCCATCTATAAAGTCCCAGTTTTTCGGCAATGGCTGCAAGTGTCTTTCCGCAGACTAACTTGGTCCTTGCACGGGTTAAGAACCCTTCTTGATTTTTTTCAAATTTGTCAAATAGAAATTTTGTGACTATGAAACCCAATACAGAATCCCCCATAAATTCCAGGGTCTCGTTTGATGTTTCAAAATTGTATACCTTGAGGGCACTCTTGTGGATAAATGCTCGACGATACATTTCAATATCGTTTACCTTTGTACCCACAAGAGTGTTGGCTTCTTCGCGTGTGATAAATATTGGTTCCATGATTGTTATATATTATAGTAGTTTAATTTGTTTAAGCCGCTGTTGGCGTCTTCTTCTTAGGAGCACGGATGGTAGCAGACTTCGTGGTCTTCGTAGGAGTCTTCTTGGGCTGTGAGGGGGGCTTGGGAGACGAGCCAGATGCCACCGCTGACGCCTGTGAGAGTGCGTGCTCCTGGGCCTCACTACGGGTCACTCGCCCATCACCGTTTGCGTCAGCAGACTCTGTGGGTGCAACAGCATTGGCTGCAACCAGGCACTTGCTGATATACTTGGACACACCCAGGGTCATCATCTCCTCCTTGGGGATACCGAAAGTCTTGCAGAGCTTGTCATCGGGTGTGAACATCCTGCCGTCGTTGGGAGACTTCAGGTTGTTCTCGCGGATGTAAGCGTAGACTGCCTTGTTTCCGTCAGCACGAGAAACCTCGGTGCCCTTGGAGACGCCCATGAACTCACAAAGAGTCTCATTAGCCTTCATCGGGCGGTTGAATGCATTGTTCTTGGAACGCTCAGCAGCCTTCGTTCCATCAGGGTCGTCGAGGCGGGCCACGATACGGCGAAGATACTTCATCATATTGCGGTTGAACTTCATCTGCTCGTCGTACATGTTTTGGATAGTGGGGTCAATTGTGGTAGCCATTTCTAAATATACATTGTTTCTCCGCTTTAAGCCGATATGAATAGCGATAATGAAGAAATAATGAGAAGTGCAATAAGCAATTTCATCACCTTTTCAAAAAAATCAAGGCGTTCCCCTGGTGTAGCAATTGTCAGTGATGTCACTACCTTTTCCTTAACATCCCGTATAAAGTCGGGCATCTTTGCCTCGACACCCCGACACTGGCCAGGGCACCCCCTGCCCTTGTTGCAACAGTTGGGTGAACACGGGAATACAGTTTTTCCGTCTGCACCCACATACCCACAAAATTGGTCTACTGTGGGGTCTGTTGAATCTGAATCGGTAAAACACATACATTCTGTGTCGTTTATACAGGGTGCAATATTGTTACATTCCATTTAAAATATACCAATATAATAATGGACAACCCCACAATTGCCCAGAATTTTCTCAATGAGAATTTTTTCTTCAATGACAGGTTGATGAAACAGTATTTCGAGAAAGGGTATTACCAGAAATTCAGAACCAGGGCAAAGAATTTTAGAAATTATGGTCAGAAATTGGAAAAGGTAACCTATGCATATATTACACAATGCATACAAGATGTATTGTACCGGGAGTGTGGAAACCTGTCAAAAGCTATGTCACCTGCGGGTTTCTTGGTGCTGTGTGGTGGTTCCGCGATAAACCAGTACCTCCCACCAGAACACCACAGTGTCACAACCGATATTGATTTCAAATTTATTCCAACATTCAAAGACATACCAGTGCGTTCTGGCAAATATTTCGGATATATGCAGTATGCCAAACTCATGATGTGGAACGAAATAGGGAAATTATCAAAGAAATTGTCACACAATTCTATTATCAAGAAACGTCTGAAAGCTCTTCAGAATTCAAAAATTGGAAAATGTTTACAATTAAATTTCGATAATATTCGTTTCACCCGTAGGTATATTGTACTGCACAAGAAGAAACAGTCGAATAATAACAATGTAAAACAGGGTGATATTCTGATTGACGTCGAATTGTTTGCCGTTGATATAAGAAATATCAAATTCTTTCCCAGTAAATATGGTTCTCTGTCAGGAATACTTGATTTTCCATTTATGCGCAGGGGTGAGATAGGTGGAAAGGTGTTGAAAGGTGTGAAAAAGGGTATCATGTATACATCGGCGACAGGGAGGAAAATATATAACCCAAATATTTTAGTCGCAAATAAGAGATTCTTGGTGGAAGACATATACTTGATGAAAAGCCTTGGTTTGAGACCAGAGAAAACACAGAAGGACAGGTCACGTATGGAGAAACTTGCTAAATATGCATTCAAAACGGAAGTGATGAATTCTAACACAAATTTAAATATAATCAAAAAGATTTCTAAGAAAACAAAAGATTCTTCAGCATTTTTGAAACAGACCAAGAAGATGCCACTGGCACGAATAGAAAACATAAACCCCAATACATATGCCGATTATACGACTATATTAACGCGCAGGCAGGCTGCAAGAATAGCATTCCCTGTGTATGGCCCAAGGGGTGTGAAAGTGAACGGATACAAACCCACAGGAGACACCAGGTACCGGTTTGACCACAACACGCACAAGTGGGTATATGACCCCAGCAGGCGATTCATACGCAACACAGCGACCTATCGTATCCACAACCCGAAGGTCAAGGACTGGCGCAACCTGCCAAAGGTGAAGGTAAATATGTCATCCACTCCCTACATTTACGGGTATGACATCAAACGTGACAGGTGGTTAAGTTCGAAGATGATATCAAAGGTATCGAAAATTCCATTAACAGGACATAAAGAATTGGTGACTAAATAATGTATCATGGCACTTCAGTTTGATACTATCGATAAAACTTCACAGGGAGAATACAGTGTGAATATCACTACACAGGACGGCGGCCCTGTTTTCCACCAGCTCAATAATGTATACCTGACAACCGACATTGATCAGGGCGAGGCAGTTGTGAAAGGTGACCTGTCTTCCCTCGACCAGTTTAACAAGTCCATTCTTGACTATGCAAACGAGCATTCAGAAGATTGGTTTGGGCGAAAGGTAGCTGAGGGTACACTGGCGAAAGCATACCAGGGCCCAGACGAGGATTCTTTTTCGACCGACCTTCGCAAAGATTCAGAGGGTGCAGTGGCCACGAGATATTACAGTCAGGACAAGGAAATCCGAGAGACAGGGGACCTTGCCAATGAGAATGTGTATGCCCATATTGTAGTGGAACTCCATGGACTTTGGTTTGTGAAGAAAAATTTCGGACCAGTATGGAGATTGGTTCAGGTCAAGGACGCCCCGGCCCCTCCGAAGAAATCTCCATACGATGACTATTTGTTTCAGGACGAGTAGAAAAAAATTATACTTATATTATAAATGGCGAAACTTAACCTCAACCTCAAGCCCCGTCAGGTCATCCTTCTTGCCCTCGGCGCTATCGCCGTCCTTGTTCTCTTTAACTGTATGTCCGGAAAGACCTCATCTTATACCGCTCCCACGCCATCTAATGGCGAGCCCATGATCGGTGGTGAGGATGCCGAGGATGAGGCACCCGTTGGTGGCCCTGCACCACAGGAGGTCAACGCCTGTGCCCTTCAGGCCGGTGGCACTGGTCTGTCTTCGGCCCTTCTCCCCAAGGAGACGGCCACACAGGAGGACTTCGGTGAGTTCGCCCCCGATGAGATCCTGGCCAACCAGAACTACCTGGACCCCCGCAACCAGGTCGGCTTCCCCGAGACAATGGGTGGTGCTCTCCGCAACGCTAACCAGCAGGTCCGTTCGGAGCCCCCGAACCCCCGCAGTGCCGTCTCTATCTTCAACACATCCACAATCGAGCCCGACCAGATGCGCCCTCCATTCGAGATTGGTGCTGGTATGGCTTAAAGTTTAGACACCTTTAAACAACAGAATGGACAACCAAGACATTAATAATGATTTCAGGCGTGCAATGGTCGAGTGGTCGGAACTCAAAGACCAATTGAAAGGAGCACGCAAAGACCTCAAAGTTCTTAATACCCGTGAAAAGGACCTTAATTTATACATTAAGAAATTCATGGATATGAAGAAAATAGACGCCTGCAAAGTGAAGCAGAATAAGGTATCGCTGGCCAAAAAGACATCCAGGGGGGGGCTGACGAGAGACACCGTGCTCAAAGGGCTGACGGGGTTTTTTGAACACGACAATGCGAAAGCAGAATCGGCCTTGAATGCCATTCTCGATGCCAGGCCGACGACAGAACGGCAAACACTTACAGTTAGTAAGTTAAAAGGATCAGACGATGATTAAATAACTAATACATACACTACACACGAAATGGTAAACTATTATGGCAAAGACGCCCAAAACGACATGAACTCTCACCATGGGGAATACAATTCCGATGATGAGAATCTTTACAGGGAAGACGAGGTTATGAATGTTCAAGACTGGACGTCATATTATTCAGATGACCTATACAATATGTGGTCACACCTACGCGAATATATGTCTCACACCGGGTGTGCTGCATATATGATGCAGCACGCGGATTACACTAATTTCGCACAATACTGTTACAGTATGTCTCACGGGCATCCGTATGCAGACAGAGTTCAGACGAGAAATTAATATCACATAATCTTAAAATGATAGACATCAGCAGCCCAAAGGTATCTATCCCACTTTCACTGTTTATGGCTTTAAGTCCTGGCTTGGTCTTACAATTGCCCGACACTACTAAGTTATTCACCATGAATACGTCGAGGGCCAGTGTGCTCTTCCATGCACTCGTCTTTATGTTGGCATACAGAATACTCGGATCTAAGATACTCGGAATGGTTCTCACACCCGCGGACCTCATCGTTCCGACAATACTGTTTATTGCTTTGAGTCCTGGTATGCTCTTGACTATACCACAGTCTTCAAAGGGATTGTTCGCAACAGGGCAGACAAATGTGTCAGCTATACTCACACATGCTCTGATATTTGCAGTCATATTCGCATTACTTAGAAAGAACTTTCCCGAATACTATTAGGTAGCCCATGGCTAAATATATTGCTTTAAGCCCAGGTGGTACAGGGTTTTATTCGCTCATAGGTGCATTATGTATGATGAGTGATAACGACAAATTATCAAATGTCGAAGAATTATCTGGAAGTTCAGCGGGGGCGATTGCATCATTCATGTATGTTGTATGTAAAGGTGATACAGATATTCTTAAGCGTGAATCATTGGAAACAGATATATCAGAAATAACAAAATTAAATTTGAAAAATTTTTTCACAAATTATGGATTTATTGATACGGCGGGGATAAGGGAAGTGGCATCAAGTATCACCCTGCGACTGGCGGGAATAAATAACCCAACATTCCAAGATTTGTACGACTACAATCCCATCAAATTGCATATAGCATCATACTGTATGGACACGAATAAAACATGCTACTTTTCTGTAGATACACACCCTGGTCATTTGGTGCTCGACGTATTGTGTGCATCTATTGCAGTTCCAATGGTGTTTTCTCCAGTCAATATGAATGGTAGACAGTATGTAGATGGTGCATTGGAAGAAAAAATACCTGCTTTTCCATTTCTACACAGGAATGCAGAAGAAATATTATGTATTCACATAGAATTTGTACATTGTAATATTGAAGTGAATTCTGTCAAAAATTATATCCAGAAGTTCATGGTTCCATTGCTGGCAAATAGAATAACATACACACTACCAACAGTCAAGATACACATGGATACGCAGGATGCGTTCGATTTTGCAATGCATGACAAAAAGAAACTCGAATTGTTTGTAAATGGATATCAGACAATGGTAGAAGAATTATTTTAAAATCGTATAATAAGTGATGGCCACTAACAAAGTCACCAAATCTCTTGTAGCAAAGAGGCTGAACATCAACAGTAGGTATGTCCAAGGGGACCCTAATGTTATATCAGATAGGTGTTCTCAAAGGGACCTGCCATTTCCTGTTATGCGACCGTATGAACATCAGGGTGCGATGTATATGATACCACCTATGCCAGAAAACCTGACAAGGTCTACATACGCTTCAGTGTTCTTCAGTTCACCGACATTGGGAGACCTGAAAAGGGCGGCGGAGCAATTGGGGGTGAAGAAAAAAGCATCCAAAACACTGAATAGGCGGAATTTGATGGCTATAATCACCGGGTATATGTTACAGCACAAAGTCAAGGAACCAATCTTTATCAAGAAATTGAAATCAAAGAGTGACAGTTGTATCATTAGGCGAGCCAATTCCAACAAATTCAACAACCTGAATAACACAAATTCTAATAACAATTCGTTAGCCAGGAATGACGAGAATTACCTGAAGAATAACCTGGGGCTTACACCAAAACAGATCAATAATTACAGAAATGCAAATAATAAACAAAATTATTTGAGAAATTCCGTGGGATTGACACAGACACAGGTGCGCTCGGTGCCAGTATCATCACAGACAATGAGTTTTGTGAGAACACCTCCGTCACAAATGGTAAACCGAATTGCAAGTATGCCACAAACCCAAAGGACACAGGTGTACAACAGTATTAGGCGTGAACTTCCCCAAGCAACTGGTGGGCAACTGGCAACTATGAAAAATACAATGGCACGCCTTGCGACCCCACAAGTCAAAAACTTCAATGCCATCATGAATAAGTCACCAAATGAAAGAAAAGCGATCATAAACGCAATGACACCTATGGTAAAAGCAAAATTCAATAACAAATTGGTTGATAATATAGCAAATGCGAACGGGCCGAAACCCAGAAATTGGACGGGAACACGTACTACTGTCGTTGAACATAAAGCCAACAAAAGGGTAGCAGATCTGCAATCACGTATCAATACGATGCTACAGAAGGAAAAGAAAATAGAAGAAGCAAAGAAGAACGTACAGAAATCCATCAATTCGGGGGTAACCACCATACCACGGCCGGTCCAAATGATGGTTCCAGCGGCTGCGAAAACACAAAATATGAATAAGATTGTGAAAGCACTCGAAAACATGAAACGCCAATCAGCAAATAAACGACAGGAAATAACAACACAACGGACTACATTGGTAGAGCACAAAGCCAACAAAAGGGTAGCAGACCTGCAATCACGTATCAATAAGATGCTAAAGAAGGAGAAGAATATAGAAACAACGAAAAGGGTCGTACAGAAGTGGAAGGCGGCGGGAAAAAAAACAGAACTACCACGGTCGGTTCAAGCGATGGTTCCAACCGCTGCGAAAACACAGAATACGAATAAGATTATGAAAGCACTCGAAAACATGAAACGCCAATCGGCAAACAAACGAAAAGAAGTAGCAACAGAACGCACAACGGTGGTACAACATAAAGCCAATAAAAGGGTAGCAGACCTTCAATCGCGTATCAATACGATGTTACAGAAGGAAAAGAAAATAGAAGAAGCAAAGAAGAACGTACAGAAATCCATCAATGCCGGGGTAACCACAATATCACCGTCGATTAAAGTGATGGTACCCTCTGCTGCGAAAACACAAAATATGAATAAGGTTGTGAAAGCACTCGAAAATCTGAAACGCAAATCGGCAACCCAGCGTAAGGAAGTAGCAATACAGGCTTCGAAGGAAATTATCAAGGCTACGAACACACCAACGGTGCCACAGGAACCACGAAAGCCGGGGTTCTTTAACGGTTGGGGGCGCCAGAACCCGAATCCACAAAAAAAAGGGTTCTTTAACGGGTGGGGGCGTCAGAACCAGAAGAAAAACAGTGCAGAGAAGAGGAACGGGGGATCACCCAAGACACGTGCAAAGAAGAGGAACGGAGGATCATCTGGGCCCAAGCCGTTGAATAGTCTATACAAAGGGATTGAGATGCGCAATGCGGCGAAAAAACCTATAACCAAAGCGAATGTTGAAAATAGACTCAACCGTCTGTCAAAAAGAGTAAATGGAAAGAATGTGATCAAGAAACCCAAGAACAACTCCAAGAAGAAGGTGGTACCAATTGCGCAAATCTTAGATGAACTTACACGCAGTTATGAGGAAGCAACTACACAGCAGGAGAAGGATAGTTTGATACAGCAAGCAGAAGATCATGTTAAAATCAGAATGCCAAGTGCAGGAGGAGGGCAGTTGACAGATTACGAAATTGACAAATTGAAAAATTGGATTGATTTAAGGAAACCCGTGGTAGTTGACGGGTATGAGGTGGGGGCGTTGCAATCGTTCACCAATCGAGGTAATGGTGACCATATATACCCCAACAAATATAAGTTCTCATCACCCAATGCGCCAAAAATTGAAACAGGTTTAGGTGCTAATAAGCCTTACGATATCAGAGACATCAGAAATACCATGAACCGTAACCCGAAAAGAACTGCCGCGATGATGGCAGAAAACCAACAAGTGTATAGAAATATAGAAAGTAAATTGAAAAACGTTGGAGAGAAACCCCTCAAATTGCCAAGTGACAGAGATAAATTCTTGGCGTTTGCGAATAATAAACATTTCAGGGCAAACGACCAAACAACTAATGGCCTGTTCACGACATATAAGAACATTCGTGGTGGTATCAACATGAACAAAATAACACCCAGTAATAGGGAGGCTTTTGAGTCAAGGACAATGGGCGGTATTACCAATAAGCCAGGCGTTAACAGGAATGCCATACAGGCAAGAGTTCAGAAATTCCTTCAGAAAACACAACAAAATTAATTAATTTATTGTGATATAGTAAATGGTGAGGGCTTTTCGTAACAAGTTTAGTTCTGGTGTACAAAACGTGAAACAGAATAATTCGGTCGAGCCGTCTAACAAACATTTTGGGGGCTATGGTAAGCAGGTTAAAAATTATGTAAACCGTGAGAGGGCTGGCCTTGCTAGTTCAAACCTGAAGGATGTAACAAAGAGAATCGAAGATGCACATACATCAATAAATAGAGGAGTGAAAACACTCATGGCAACTTTATCTGCCGATATAAAGCGTTTACAACAAACGCCCGGTTTCAAAAATAATGAAGTTATGCAGGGTAAGTTTAAACAAATTCAGGAATATATAAAAAGGGGTAAGTTTGCAACCAGGGTCAATAATCCTGGTAATAAAAGCATAAACCCAATCATGGCATGGGATGGGATGCGTAAAAAAATGATAGATGCAGCATTAGATGTCGAAAAGGGTATAGACAAAATAGAAAATTTACTAATGGCAGGTGATTTTGATGCTGCAAGAAATGTAGCGAGAAATGTAAATAGCTCAAAAAAAGAGTTAAACAAACTTCTTGCACGTGCAGTAAATGCAGCAAAAGTAGAAAACCTACCAGACGCACCCCAAAATGCACCTGTGGCCACACAAAAAATGATAAACAATGTGAACAACATGATAAAAAATGCAAACAGGATGAAGAAGGCAACCTCTGGTGAGATGGCCAGCATATTTAATAGACTTAAAACTGAAGGTGTTAATACTACTGTTATTAAGAACTTGCAAAATAAGTACACAGCTGCACATATTCGGGCACTTAACACAAAACTGAACAGCAATAACACCAATGTAATGAGCCTGCGTCCAGAATTGTTTGCCCTTCGCGGCCAACCCGGTGTTAAGAATACCAACGCATACAAAAGTGCCGAGAAGAAGTATGCCAAACGTTTTTACACGAAAAAAATGGGTAATAGTATGCCATTTAACGGCTTATCCGCCCAACATCAGAAGTCTGTTGTTAACGCTGTATTGAATACAAACAAACAGAACAGCAATAAGAATACTTCATACTTTACTTCCATAGTGACATCAACCGGCAATACGCTAAACCCCTTAGCAACCAACAAGGTGCGGAAGGAGCTTGAGAAGATGCCGACCGCCGCCCCCGAGCCCGCCCCCGAGCCCGCCGCTAACGCGGATGCTAGGGCGAAGAAGATGAATGCAGTTCGACAGAGGGCTAAGAATGAAGGTTTTAATTCCCTCACCAATGAACAGCTAAACGCCCTCGCAAAGACTATTCAGAAACAAAATGCGTCGAACTTGACCCTGGAGCAGATTAAAACCATCTTAGGAAACAGCAGTACCCCCATAACGGCGGCGAAAAATGTCGCTGTGGCGAACGAGGTGGCGGAGGCGGAGGCGACGGAGAACGAAGTGGCGGCGGGTGATATGAACAGTGTCACCACGTCACCTGTAGGGCTTGTGAGCCAGGCGCAGAAAAATATAAATAGAAGTAGAAATGAGGCCGCGATTAAAGAGGGCAAGATGCGTGAGCAGCAGCCGGGAAACGAGGCCGGGGGCTCGTAGTCGCCAACCAAAGAAAAGCACCTAACCCCCAGTCAGTCATAAATAAAATGGCACAGCGAGCTCGTCAACAGCAAGCTGCTTCTAAAATTCAGGCAAAGTTTAGAAATTACAAGGCCAAGGCCAAGGCCGCAAATAATGCAACAGAGAAGAATGCGGCTTTAAAAGCTGCCAGCAATGCCCAGAATCAATTGAAGCTTCTGAAGGAGAAGATGGCTGCCAATAAGGCCGCTGCTAACACGGCTGCCGCCAACAAGGCTGCTGCTAACACGGCTGCGCCAACAAGGCTGCTGCCAACAAGGCTGCTGCCAACAAGGCTGCTGCCAACAAGGCCGCCGCCAACAAGGCCGCTGCCAAAAGGATTGCAAACCTTTCATCCACATTTGGTGTGCAAGTAAACAATTCTACAGTGAACAATTATTCAAAGGTATTATCTACCATTGAGGCAAGTGGATTAAATAAGAATTCATTGGTTAACAGATTTAAGAAGATCAATGGCACTTTGAATAAAAAGTACAAGGGCCTCACCTCTTATATTAGAGTTTCCAAGGGTGCACCCATCGTGATAGGTGTTGTGCGTGGTACAAACACTAACTCGTATAAATTTGCAAATGGTGTCGTGACGGGTTTGGGTGTAGAGGCACCCATAACAAATTTTAGAAACAAGGTAGTATCACGAACTGACATAGGTGCCGTGCTTGATTCCAAAAGTGCGGGGTTATTATTGATGGGTGCATCAGGTTCTGGTAAAACCGTGTTTGCCGAAAACCTCGAAAGGTACCTAACCGACAATAATGATGGTCTCAAATATATTAAGGGCAAAACCGAATATATATCTGGTGCACTTGGATTTAATTCTATCGCAACCATGGGTGAAAATAATGGTGGTTTCCATTTCCAAGAAAAGCCTGGTGCAATTTATGGCATGACACAAGCTGCCACACCATTCAACAAAGAATCATCGCGTGTCCAGACTCTTATAAATTACAAGAAGGGAGATAAAAATCTTACAGTTGTGGATATGGCTGGAAATGAGGATATATTCGAACTATACAAGGCATTCCTGGCCGAAGGTGGAACGGTTGTCGGCAATAATAAAGATATTACAACAGAAATTATAAATCTCATTGAAGGGTTGGCCAAGACAGACAATTCAATACCAATTCCAATGGGCACAGATTATGGTAATATGACAAGTTTCTTCGCGTTGGTAGCTAAAAGAAGGGAGGCTTTCCTAAAATTGTATAAAAAATACGAGGGTTACGGTAATTTAGGTCCGAAATTTTACTTGAAAAAGGCTAAAAAATATTACACTCTTGGGTATTGTAAGACGATAAAGGGGCCTGCGAGAGGTGCGAAGGCCTCAATGCGAGGTAAGGAGATGCTCAAGGGCGAAGATGGCAACGTTCTCCCAGAAGTGTTAATGGCGGTTTACATTGCTGCCAGGTTAAGTGAAGGTGTGTACATCACTTCCACTATCCGCTCGATGTCCAATTATTTACTAAATGTTCGTAGCTCAACAAAGAAATTACCAGCAAATAAAGAACTGTCAAATGCAAATAGAAATACAATCTATAGAAACACATTTAATTCAATTGCGTTTGTATCAGGAAGTAGTGGTGGATCTTTAAGAGCCTATGGTGAGACACAATTACAAAAGGTCAATGGATTTCTCAAAGGACCGAATGCCCCGGCTTATACATTTGGGTCTTTAATAGAAAAAAAGACTGATTCGAAACCACCACCACTCACCAAAACCAATTTGTTTATAGAACGCTTAACAAAAATACAGAATATTGCGATTTTCCCCGTGTTCAATGTGAAGGGGTCTAATAACAAATTATCGCAGAATACATATGCTACGGTAAAAAAACTTACTAATAATTAAATGAATCGTGTGATTGCGCACTTACTCAATATGTCTACAGACACACCTGTAGCCAGATTGTATTAAAAAATACCCACTTTATATTAAAAATGGATAACGACGATAAATATTTCAAAGAATTTTACCCTAATTTCTTCACAGTTTACAAACCAGAACAAGCTGTGTCAGATTTATTCAAGAAAGAGTCGGGTAAAATACTGAAAAAACTTGCAAAACAGTATAATTTTACACCCTATGATACCATTGATGCAGATACGATTGACGGTGGTATTATTTCAAAAAGCACCAAGATGGTATTTCCCCCTCCACGGGATAGTTGTGGTTTAATAAGCCTAAAACTTGGTAATGATGGTGGTGGCGGTGGGCATTGGGCAGCTTGGGTGTATTTACAGGGGAATAAGCACTTGCATTTATACGATTCAATGATGAATTCTGGGAGTTCAAATTTTGTTGATACTTTCAAGAAAATTCTAAGGAATACCTTTCCGGGTGCGACCGTGTCACAGGCACCGTGTACTTCTTGTAGCAGACTCAAGGGTGTTAGGATAAAGTCTGAGACACGGCAGCCGACGGGTGGTTTCGTATATGGTGAATCAGAGATTATACTGGATGCTATCAGAATAAAGGACTTTCTTTCGGCCACAAATTACGAGAGAATAACTGGGTATAAATCCCAACACCAATACTGTTTTGCGGAAGCTATGATGTTTTTGGAAGATGTTATGTCCGGGAATGTAAAAAGAAGGTGTAGCACCCCTCGTGTGGCATTGGAACAGATTAAGAAATATATAGTTGAAAAATTGAAGCCCTTGTACCCTAAGAGAAATTTTGATGATTTTCTGAAGATTTACAACCCGGCCACAAAACGAATCAACTCCATATAAAATGTGTGTGAATGTATATTATATGTAAATTGTCATCAATAATAACATAAAGCCTACCCCCTACATATATATAATAATGTCTGCTCTTACCAGGGTTGTTGGTATTGCTCAGCATGTCTATAAATGTATTGGTAACGGGCATTCAGAAGCGATTTACCACAGAGCGATGGAAGTTGGACTTCGCAAAAGTGGCCTCAAATATGAGTCAGAAAAAATCGTCCCAGTCGTATATGATCAACATGTGGTGGGCAATGTCCGCATCGACCTTGTGATCAATGATAATTCTATAGTTGAGTTGAAGTCCATTGCTGGTATTAAGCAGAAGGAGATTACTCAATTAGAGAATTATATGGGTTTGACGGGCGCTGATGAAGGTATAATTATTAATTTCCCCACTACTCCTGGGTCGGAGGTTGAAATCCATCAAGTAGGTACACCACCGGCATCATCTTCATGATCCATTTAGTATGTTCGATGCTTTCTTTGTAAAACTTTTTTGGATTTGTTTCCATAGCCTCAAGGGCTTCTTTTATTTTATCTAGGTGCTGTAATGCATCATTCACACAGAAGTCTTTATACACATTCCCGCATTTAAGATTATGTAGATCCTGTTCTAAAGAATCCATCTAATCTTCATTCATGTTTAAACTTTAAGCCGTCGGTATGTATTCCCATTTGAGTGTAGCTGTTATATTTTTCCATATTGCATCTTGTTGTCTCAGTTTTTCCTTTGATTTTAGGAGTGGAAAGCATGGGAGGAATTCGTCTTGTCCGAGTAATTCACAGAATTTGTATAACACGTAAGAATAACTTATGAAATTCTTTCGGTCCGGGGGGCAATGCATTTCGAACGGTGTCTGAATTTTGTTGAACATTAGCCTCAATTTTTCCTCGAGTGCTTGTGACATTCTTGGTGGTGTGGCACCATTCAGAATTGTGGAAATGTATGGCACGTGTTCGTAGTACTTATTGAGTTTAAGTTTCTTTAGCAGTGCTCTTACTTTTGCATGTGTTATATCTGTTAAGTTCTTTAGTCTTTGTTTTTTTAGTTCATACCGAAGCTGTTCTATGACTTCTGTGGGTATTGTTGTACTTTCTGTTCCCTGGAATTGTGACACCCATTCGTTGAAATGATTTTCCCGTTTGTAGGAATACACTATGTTCTTTTCGATCGTTTGTTCCTCTTTGTACGTGAGTTCACATCCCAGGTATCTCTCACACAATCCACACTTTTTGCAAATCATTGCCGATGACGTTTCGCATAGTACAACGTCACCCCCACAATTCTTACACGGTTCGTCTTCTGATCTCACATTTATAAATTGATTTATGTCTGGTTGGTGCCCTTCAACTTCTATCATGAATTTTTTATACAATTCCTGCCTTTTCCCATTGGTTTTAAAGACCATCGGGAAGTCGTTATCCGCTACCTTTTCTTCGTTTATTTCACAGTATTCCTGTATGAGCGGTGCAGCCTTTAGCATATACTCTGGGTCAAACTCCAACTCTGCCAGTCTATTTTCATAATATGTCAGGAGATTGTCTGCCATTACTCTGATTAAAGATTACAACCTTTAATAATATTATATAAGTATAATAATAATGTCATACTGCGATCAATTCAAACAATTCTTGTATAAACTTAAAGTTCTGTGGAACTCTATCACGTATGTACCTGACTATACTATAAAGGGTGCTTACATCCAGTATTCTGCTGATGCCGCCTTTGACCTTGATGGCAAGAGCCCTCTTTGGGTAGATGAGGCTAAATATTGGGATTCCGTCGATGCTTGGTATGATTGGGACCTTGGCAATATCTATGCTACACGTGGTATCGAGGGTTTGCGCGATGTCTTGCGCACCATCCCTGACGAAGTTAATGGTCGTGTGTTGTTCATCAAGTACACCTATGGAACCAGAACCTACAAGTTTGCCACGAGTGACCCCGAGTTCTTGTGGACACCCGAGAAGATCTGGGCCGATGATGCCCTTACATTCCGCTTCCCCCTTGAGCAGGTGTGGGCGGTTGACGTGAATGATAGAAAAGTTGTGGATATCACCAAGAAGATCACCAGCGTTGCTGGGCCTCGTGGCGATTTCCACCACCAGGATGTGCCTTTCAAGCACATTATGAAATATAATTATCCTAAGATTTTCGTCAAGACTCTTCTCAACTCCGAAATGTATGATGATGCGGAGTCTGTATTAGTCCTCTGACCGCGCCGCTAAGAAAAACTCAATCTCTCCCAAATTTGCAATATTATATACAAAAATTATAGGAATTCTCTCTGTTGGTTCTGAAATATGAATTTTCATTGTCGAACACATACTGGTCGCCTTTGTAAACAGGTTAATGTATTTGAGAGGATAGGTATTACCAATTGTCCCCCCAAAATCATCCTGTTCGGTGTCAATGTTCGTTGTCTGGTTCGCAAAATCACCTGTACACGAAAACCTGACCATGTTATTATCCCTGACAATTTTCACGTCATCACTGATATTGCCCATATCCCTGCATATACGTTGAAAATCTACAGATGGTAGGATTGTTGTACTCTGACGTTCCAAGTCTGGGATAGATAACACGTCTTCGTTTATCCACAACAGTTTGTAGTCAAATTTGGTCTTGGAATTCTTCGCGGCATTTTCTATCGTTATGTTCATCCTGTCTTTGTTTGTGATATCTATATCAAGTACATCGCTCGTTGATATAATTTTGAATAGTTTGAAAAGGTTGTTGATGTTAATACCGGCAGTAACAGGTTCTGGACATGAATATTCCTCGAAATTGACCGCGTGCAGTTTCATATTAATTAAAGCTACTTTGGCATTATCGAGTGCCGTTATTGATATCCCTTTACTCGTAAAAAACAAATTCACGTCATGAAGTACATCTTTCAATACCTCGAAACATGTTTTGAGAGCACTTGCCTGTATAGTCTTAAGATGCATTACTGTATAATTGCACCAATTCTTTAGTTGCCATTTCTAACATTATAGGCTTCTGACACTTCCATATCGATCTTCTTTTTGAGTTCTGCCGACATATATGGTTTGAGAGACTCACCATAACTGTCTGTCGAAAAATATGACCCAGCCCCGTCATTGTTCCCATCAAGATTTCCCGTCATCAGGCCACCACCACACGATTCGATACCCTCAAAATCACTTGGTACCATCGATTGAAGCCAAGAAATCACTTCCTCTCCTTTCATGACGTTCCCATCCTTAGTTATAAGAGTGGGAACATGTGTAATTTTTTTCATCAGCTGTGGTGGTATTGGTTTCTGATTGACATCGTGAAATGACACGATTTTCTGCAACGATTTATGCTTCTGTATAAGTTGCAGAGCATTATTTGAATGTTTGCATTTTCTGCTGAATAATAATAATACTGACATCCTACTATTCTACTGAATTATGTTTGATTTTTTTTAACGCGGTATATTAAATGAAAGTACTCATTGTTTCGTTATTGGTCATTGTGCTGATTGTTTGTTTTGGTTCCAGGGAGGGATTTGTTGACTTTGGTTTCTCAGGGTACAAGAAGCCTGCCGGGCGTTTTGCCATTGATGATATTATACAGCCTGTCGATGTGACGTCCATGACACCAGAAGAAACCAGTCTGTCTTCTGCAGATGTCAGTACAATCATCCGTTCGATCCAGGTGTATGTAAAGGATACCCATAATGTATGCCTGGAGCCCATCCAGACCATATACATCAACAAATATTCCCCTGACATTTACAATGCTCGGGTTATGTTTTACAACAAGACTCACCGGTTTGCAACTGAACTTGTTGCCACTCTGAACGGCACGAACACAATTGCTTCAGTCAGGACACACGTTCCTGCACAGGATATTTCTGGCCCCGCCGGGTACACCAGTGGCAGTGGTGCAAGTTTTGCGGGCACTGATGATTTCTTGGCATCTGTTTCTCCCAGTAAGACTGCGATGGACGCTACTATTAAGGCAGTTGCGCAGGAAACCAACTGATATAATTCGGTGTAAATTGTAAGGGCCATGTCATTGGTGTCAGCATCTGATATTTCAGGGATACATCAGGCAAAGAAAGATATACGAAAGGAAACATATAAGAAAATATTAGAACAATTTTCTAAGAAAATCAAACACCATGCACAATTAAACCAAACTTCAGCGACTCTTATCGTACCCGTCATAGTACTGGGTTTCCCGACTTTTGATAGAGCAATTGCGGCTACATATTTGGAAAGGCAACTCAGGAATGGGGGGTACATCACCAGGCGGTTGGATAATGTCACAACATTTGTGCAATGGGGAACGGTTCAGCAGCGTGGGACTGCTAAGAAACAACAGGCAGAAGAAACTGTTCATTCAGCATTTGGAGAATTGGATGGGCTTGTGAATTTGCGGAAAGTTGCGAATAAATACAGGAAATAAATTATGAAAATACATTAAATGGAATCCCAGAACCTTAATATCCTGGTTGCCGCACGTGATGAATATGACGAGAAAATGTCAAATGTAATGTTACCCCACGTCGTTTCTCTCTTTGTTGAGATGTATGACAGGGCAAAGACCGACTCCAAGGGCAACAAGACCCTGATTTTGTTCCAAGAGTATCTTCGTGATATCAAGAACTGGAACCAGGGTGTCCTTAAGGAACATACAACAGCAGTGACAGATTCGTGTGCTTACTTCCGGCAACTTTTGACAGCAGTATTTGTTGGGCACGTCAAAGTGCTCACATCCGTCCGCCTCAAGGACGAGACACAGAAAATATCTATCAAACTCCCGAAGACCGATGAGTTTGTCTTCCGCGTGTTTGAGGAAAATGCCAAGGTGATTTACAAGAACCCCTATTTTATGCAGGATATGGCGAGTGAAGATGACCTGTTTGCACATATACAGGCCATTAATGCCAAGGTTATCAGGGATGTGACCAAATCTATGGTTCCCATCCAGCAGATCCTCGAGACCTACATGAATGCGGGTAACGACGAGGAGCATGAGATTGGCGCGGGTGCGACTGATGCCGCCGACCCGGTTGCGGAAGATCCTATGGATTCTATGACTGAACCCACAGACCCCATGGCTGGCCCTGTAGATCCAATGGGTGAGGGTGTAGACCCATCGCTGACAGAACCATCGGATACATTGGGACCCTCTGAGGAAACCCCAGAAGGTGCCGGGGAGTTAGAAAATCATTCAGGAGAAGAAGATGAAATACGCAATGTGCCTGTGACTGGGAGAGGTATTGAGCCAAGTCCAGAAAACGATGATGATACATTGTTTGGTGATGCACCAGATACACGTTCCAAAAATTATGCTGCCTAATAGTAAATGGATGATATGTCAGACCAAATGAAAAGCCCACTTGGGGCTGCAATGACAGCCGCCGCAATGACAGCTGGGTATATATATCTCAAACATAGAATCAACAACGAGCCCCTCCCCGAACTCAATGCGTACGCCAAACCCGCCGCCCTTAATGCCATTATGGTGTATTTCATCGTTTCTAACGGAATTGGAGGACGTGAGCGTATATCATCAGAACCATATTAAAGAATAGAGACACAGTATGCTTAATAATGGCGAGTGTTTCAGCATTTACACAGATGATGGGCCAGTTCCTCACGGAGCTCCGTTCAACTTTCCCCGAAGAGACCAAACTGAAGGTGTATGAGTCTCATTTTGATATGATGAAGAAGATGAATGCCAGGAAGATTGTCGAGGTATTCATGGAGTCTGTCCGACCTTATCAGGATAAGATTATGGCACAGGATGAGAAGTTCCTGCTCAATAACGCTGACAAGATTTCATTCTTGAATGACCTCAACATTACTCGATGGTGGACAGCCGATGTGTCCGATAACACCAAGAACGCCATTTGGCAGTACCTCAAGACCCTACTTACCCTCGGTAACCTTATTGTTTCCATTCCCAATGACACACTTAAGCAGATCGAGGGATTTGCGGAGAAGGCAGCAGAGAGTATGCAGCAGGGCGAGGGTGGTGAGGGTGGTGGTGGGCAGATGGATCTCAGTGGGTTGATGGGAATGATGAATGGTCTCCTTGGAGGCAATAAGTAAATAAATAAAATTATACTATTATAAATGTCAACAGTGTGGTTCGATGATCCCAGGCAATTAACGGAGATCTCACAGTTGTCAAAATTTTGGCCTACATACGATCAGAGCACCGATGATCGTGTGAATGCTACGTCGAGATTCATCCTTTATGTTTCTCTCGCACTCTTTCTCATACAGAAGGATGCACGTATTTTAATACTTGCCGCAGTAACTATCGGTGTTCTTTATGTCTTCCACAAGAGTGGGTCAATTGTCCCGGGATACAAGGGACCCGGAAAGGATGGTGCCATTTGTACACAATCTACAGCCGATAACCCGATGGGGAACGTTTTGCTGTCCGATTATACAACAGACCCAGAGCGCCCGGCGGCTTGTGTGAACAATACGGATGTCAAGCGTAACCTTGATGACACATTCGTGAGAGATGCTGCCGATATCTACGGCTCCAGAAACGGTGCGAGCAGGGCGTTCTACACCATGCCTAATACCACACTCGCAAGCGACCAGGAAAGTTTCCTGGACTTCCTGGGAGGGCACCAGGGCAGAGGCAAACCAATGTGCCGCGACGACCAGAGTGCATGTGTCGCTAACCCCCGCCAACCCGAACTCACCCAAATGCGAACAATGTTCAATGGATCATTCTAATGAATTAAATTGTTTAAATATAATAACATGGATTACACACTTCAGCCCGGACTCAAAGTTGTAAACGACCACGCCGTTCCAGAGTACAGGGCGACAGAGCACGTCTTTGCTCCCCCCCAGCCATCCAACACCGGCCACTGCTGCCGGCCAAGTACAGCGGTGTTCGGCACCGCACCCTATATGGCGGAGAAGGGCGCCCCCGCCCACCTTATCGAACTGGATGACGCCCTCCGCCCACAGACAACCAAGGAGTTCAATAAAACATACGCACAGCACCCATATGACTTCCCTCTGCAGAATGTGGCGTGCAAACTTCCCATTCGGGCATGGACAAATAACCCCGGAAGCACCCGGGCCGAAGTCCAGAATGGTATGTTTTTGCAGCGTTACTGCAAAGAATCCGACAAATAAAATAAAAGATAATTATAACATGGATCCATTATCCTTAATTGCTCTGGGTGGTATCGTCTTCGCAGGAAGAACGCTAAGTAACACAGAACGTTATGAGGAAAAGGGTCAGCCTCAGCCATTTTTTGGGAATAATATCAACACCCCATCAGATGACGGAGCTCAGGCGCAGCTTGATATCAGGCAGGGACAATATACCCTGCCTATCCAGGAACAGAAACGTAAACACGAGGTGGAATCATTCGGTGTGGTAGCAAAGGATGCCTCAAGAAATCCAAGTGGACAGGGAGTCTACAATTTTTATGACAGGCAGCCCATCACATCAAAAACAAACAGCGTCCAGCCCATGGAAAAGCAGTATGTTGGACCAGGCCTCGGGCTCAACCCAGAAGTCCCTGCATACGGTGGGTTCCAGCAGATGTATCGCCCCATGCCCAACAATGTGGGTGCGTACAAGTTAACAACCCTACCGGGACGGTCGGGACCCGCCGCCGCCACGGTGAAGCGCGGAACATCTGCTATCGGAGACCTTACACAGGAACGACCAGAGAAAACCGCTGCACTATGGGAACGCCGCCCACCCGTTAAGGGGCGTGCACAGGGACAAGGTGGTGCGCTCACGGGAACAACGGGGCACCAGAACCACGAAAGGACCAAGAGGCAGACCAACCGCTCGACGACAACTATGCGTGACGACGGGCTTCAGTATGGTGCGGCAAGACACGTTGTGGGGGCTGGGCCCGTAAGTGACATGCCATCGCGTAACAAGGGTGACCTCAATACACAGAGAGTCAATGATGTGGCGGCGCCAGGTATCGCCAGTTTCCGTGGGGCATACACAACAGATCCAGTACTTAAAGAGGGTGGATTGCGTGTTGCTGATAAGAGAGGGAACGCTGGGCGTGCCGGTAACCCCGGGCGCATGAATGTGCGCGGAAATCCAGGGACACAGGGAGGAATTGTGACATCAATGAGGTCAGGTGCACACAGGGCTATCCAGGGTCCTATGGGACCGACAGGCGGAGCTAACCAGACATACGTCAAGGACAAGCACTACCAGTTCAATGCATTCAAGGGCCAGCGTGACCCGCGTGCGGCGGACCTGGGACTGGCCAAGCGCACAAACGCCAATAACCCCTACGCCATTAACTTTTCGTAGGGTACAATATAGTATGGGGTTGTTCGGAAAAAAGTCTAAACCCATCAATTTAGAAGCCCAGTTTGAGGCACAGAGGAAAGAGGCTATTTCAGCAAAAAGTAAACAGTGTGTGGTGAATGGGTACCGAGGGAGTATAAACGGTAAGACTTGCAACAATTATCCTATGGCCCATTTCCGAATGCACTCTGGTGGCAATGTGCGCCGTACGGGTGTGTACCGTGTGTTGTCTGGTGAGATTGTGATACCCGCGAAGTTCCGCAAGGGTCTGGGGCACAAGCGTATTGTTGACCTGATTGCCAAGAAGCACCAGGGTCCCATTCCGCGCATAGTAAAGGTAGGTGGTAGCAGGGGTGGTAGGATTTCGAAGAATGGACCTATGCGCCTTTTAAAGGGCGATGTTGTTATATCCAGAGGTCAGAGGAAAGGTCTGACTTTTGGGCAAATTATAAATTTAATACACGGGTGATAGTATGGATGATGATGAATGTGAGTGGGCAAGTTATTTTTATGGCGGTGCAATTATAACGTACAATGCCTGTTGTTTTTGGTGGATTTGTTGTGCCTAACCCATCAGGTAAGGTAATATCAGGTGAGACATGGACCCCGCGGCCCACCCGATTGCCCATGCCGTCGGTGGTGTCTTTATTCGGTACACTCCATCCAACCTAAATGAACCGGATACATGATACATCCACAACAACTGATACATCAGTGTTACTATACCAATGTATGGTGAAACGAGTTGTATATTATGGGTATGCATATACCATCCATAATATATGATTGGGATGAAATGGTCAATGAAATTTTGTATCCAGAAGTAAGAATAGAATTTCGAGAATTTTCTAAAAATGTCTTGATCACCAAAGTATGTTGCATGAAATCCTATTGCAGCGGCAAAATGGTTGACAAATAACATGCCGACCATTTGGTCCAGGTTGAACATGTATGCACATATCCCATTTACTATTGACAGGTATGAATATGACCTATCTACAAAAGGTACTAGGAATAAAAGTATCAACGGGTAATACATTGTGAATGATACAATTCTATTTCTTAATTGGAAATATTCTAGAATTCTAGAGAATATTTTGATATTCTAGAATAATTCAATCATATGTATTCTCCTGTGTTTTATAATCTATGGTAACTTTAGAATGACTAAAAATTTTGTAAAATTTTCTGTAATATTTGTGATAATTTTTATAATTTTTAGAAAATTTACATACAATCCATTCATGGATAAGAGTGTCATTGTGGTCGGAAATTCTCCTAGAATTCTAGGTAAAAATTTGGGAAAGTTGATAGATTCATATGACATTGTGGTACGAATTAATAAATTCAAACTTGATGGGTACGAGAAAGACATTGGGTCAAAATGTAATGCAATTCATATCAATGAGTCACTACATCCAAAAAATTATAAGAATATTCTAGAAAATTTATCAAATATCGTATGGATGGGAACAAGAAACCGTAAGAAATTTTGTAGAAAATTTGGATATTTTCCGTGGGATCACAGAATTCAGGAATATGATAAGACCGGGAGATACACAAGTGGATTGTTAGTCATACTTCATGTGTTAAAACTGACTGGGCGGCCGGTTCATATCGCGGGCATCGGCGGACATTCAGTGCCAGGGTATTATTATGACCAGTCTGATACCGCTATTAAGAAGATTAACGATGATATGGGGAAAATGCACAATTTCGATAAAGAACAGGCTAAGCTGGATCAACTGAAAAAAGATGGGATGGTGTTTGACATTACTTTCTAATATAATAATAATAATGGAAACCATTTATTTGTACAGGAATCCTGCTGGTCCGAAGAAATTCAGGGCCGTTTTCCCCGATGGGAGCTCTGTGAAGTTCGGCCAGAAGGGATATAGTGATTATACCATACACAAGGATCCCCTGCGTATGGCGAGGTATGTTACGAGGCACGGTGGTAAGCCCACAAAATACAGAAATCCCATCAAGGTCGATTCTGTTATGCTTTTACGCCGCTCCAGCACGAAGGAAAACTGGGGCATGAGCGGTATTAAATCTCCTGGATTCTGGTCCAGATGGATTTTGTGGAGCAAGCCCACTCTCAGGGGGGCGATAAGTTACATGGAGCGCAAGGTATTGGGAAAAAAATACAAAATTATTTTAAAGAATTAATTATAGATGAGTTCTTACCTCTTAACTGTTAATAGTTCCGATAGAAACGTAGATGACTGGGCAGAACCACAGGATTACCTGGTGAATCTGAACAGACCATTGTATGATGTATCAGAACTAAAACTCGCAAACGCGATTATACCATTTTCTGGGTACACTATTGATACCTACAACAACACCTTTTACTACAATGACGAACCGGTTACGATGACTCCAAAGATATACACGTCAGAGGCTACCCTTGCGACTGATATTTCGACGGCGATACATGATAATACTGCTAACAACGAAAATGTGAATGTTACATATGATTCAGGAACGAATACATTCAATTTCAATCATGGTGGGGCAATTGATTACGACTTGGTGTTTTCTAATAACAGTCCGGCAAGTGTATTTGGTTTTGTTCCCGGAACGTACAGTAGTACCGGTAGTGAGATTAATTCCAGTGGCGTTGATATTTTCGGATCACAGTTTCTGTATATGTCAATATTACCGAACAACCGGGATCACCTCAAATCCGAGATATACACACAGGATCCCGGGTATGTTGGAACCATCCTCCGTCGTAACAACCCCACGCATATTGATATGGATGAAGCGGTCCAATATAAGTTCCCAAGGGGGAAGGAGCCAGTCATCAAAAGTCTTCGGATCCAATTCTGGGTTGATAATTTCGGGGTCCTGTCCCCGTATGATTTTAAGCTTCAGAATCATACTCTGAAATTTGAAATCAAGTGTAATCTTGATAAGTTGAATGTAGAACCAGTTGTTCGCAAATCGTTAGAACTCCCCCAGGCTCTTAAACTCCACGAATTCGCACCCAAATACAATAAAACTGTACTGGTATACGGTGGTGCTGGGGTCGTATTATGCATTATTGTATTGATATTGACATCATTTAAAACCGTGTCACTGAAGAAACGGGCTTAACGTGTCACGGCGAACACGGCCTGCTGCTTCTTGAGGTCACGCTCTGTCATCATGTTGAGGATGGTGAAGACGAGAACGGCCAGCAGGGTGGTCATAAGAGCGGTAATGAGGTAGTAGGTACCTCCGTTCTTGGATGTCTTGATGGTGTTGGAGATAATCCAACGGACGACGTCCATCCATGCGATGGCGGCGGCGAAGGAGAAACCTCCTACCATGGAGTTGATAGACTGGGATGAAACGTCCTGGGCGATTTGGCTAATCATTTTACTATCTGTTTACATTTTTTTTTAATCGGTTTAAAATCAGTTTCTTCCTCTAATTCATCCTCACCTTCATACTCTTTAAAATTTATACTGCAGGGCGCGAAAGAATAAGTGTCCTCCTGTGTATTTTCGTATGCATCTTCGGTATCAGTCGTCGCACAACTGTCATAATCAATCGCCCCACCCAAAGTTTCATCGCTATCACCACCTTCGTCGTCGCTCTCAATTTCATAGTCTGGTTCGTTATCAACAATGGCAGCTCCTGTTGTATCAAATGAGCATCCTGATGGTTCTATCACTTTCTTCAGTGTAATACGTTTCACCATCCTGATTGTAATTAATTTTTTTCAATAGCACGTTTTGCCGCAATTTGTAGTGGAATATGGGGCTCCCACTGGTCCCACGTGTCGTAACAAGTATTAATATTGTTCATTTTAATATCGTCACCTACGTATCTTGTGAAGGGGTCGTCTGGACTATCGTCATCGTCCGATTCTTCTTCGTCGTAATCCTCATCTGACTCCTCTTCACCGTATAGTTCTGGAAAAAATGATTCGTTTTCAATACCCACGACATACCGTGCTGCGAATTTTGATCCATATTCCATATCCTGTAGAGTCACTGTGTTCCTGTTACACGCTTTGCAGTATTCAGATGCAATGATAACAGATGATTCAAAAAATGGTTTAAGAAGTTCAATTGCCTGTTCCGGATCCATAGTTAAATAGTACGCCGGCTATACCGTCTTGTATAACTAATATGTTGTAACTCTTTACATAGATTCTTGTGTTCACATCCTTCCCGAGTGACGGGTTCATGTTCAGGTTAAACAGGGTATCCTTGATGCGACTGAAATTCACCTGCCCCGTTGGCCCGTAGTTCTCTGGATCCAATGCGAACGAGTAATTATAGATGAATCTTTCTGGAACTTTCGTGTGTGACTGCAGTGGCTGCACAACTCGTAGGTAAAACCCATCTGCTATTTCTTTCTGGATTCGAATTTCTCCATTAAACAGCAATTCCAGTGATTTGAGATGGTCTGTTCCGATGGAATTTTTGAAATTGAAGTAGTCGTTGGTGAGCGTTGAAATGGTCTGGATACTTTTGGGTCTGTTGGTGTCATCTTGTGTAATTACAAACAACTCTTTGACAGGATTCGAAAACGTGGGCCTAATCTGTTTAGGGAGTGTTGTATAATCTTCATTTTTGCCTATGGCTGTTTCAATACCCTGAACCTGTGTTATCGTGTACTGCATTGGTGATCTGATGAAATAATTGACTTCTTCATCACTGAGTTGAATGTAATCAACGAGTAACGACATTTGTTCGATTTCGAGTGGTTTCCCTCCCAACCCAAGGTCAGTTTTGATATGACTTTTGATATCAAACAACTTACTTGTTACCAGCCTCTCAACATCTTCCAGTTGTATTGTTATCTCAAGTTCTTGTTTCTGCAGCGCCACGAGTGGGATTGCCAAACTGGCATCCTGTGTATTCCAGAAACGCAGGGGTACAATATATGTCCTCGGAAACGCTCCATTGGCAGAAAATCCGTTCTCTGTTCTGTACACCACATTAGATGCGGGGCCAGCTCCGTCCTTTACGTATGTCCTCCCTACCATGTTTTCTATCGCTTTACTGTGAGATTTGGGTATGAATGTATCATTGTAAATTTCCATATATTCTCCGTTTAGTGATGATAATACTTGCCCACCTATAGACAAATCCACTCTTCTCAGGGCAGCATTCCCTATGGAATCTACATATGTTGGGAATGTTTTGATACCCGTAAATTCTTGGCTTACAGAATCAAATTCTTGTAGAATATTTTGATCCATCTCGGGCAATGTGACCCGTACATATATCTCTTTTACGAGATCTCCCATTCTTGGTATGGTGGCGTGTACCCTACCACCAAACCTGGCCTCCTGGTCGAATG
>JACLAB010007039.1_pt1 | contig 32779 bp, 27 predicted proteins | sample 8027921 | NCBI WGS metagenome assembly JACLAB01 (sample SAMN15725117, study PRJNA655200) | protist metagenome | isolation source: fluorescence activated cell sorting (FACS) single amplified genomes of... | place: USA: West Boothbay Harbor, Gulf of Maine | collected 2000-07-19 | reverse complement strand
ATGTTGGGATGATGCAACTTCTTCAGCACGGCAATCTCCTTGCGAACGGCTTTCCAAGAGTTCACTCGAGAGTCCGTCCACTTCACCGCGTAGAGCTGATTGTCCTGTTGATTCATCGCCAACTTCACCTTTGAATGCGATCCTCGTCCGAGATCCTTGATCAATATGTACTGATTCAGAGAATCAAAACTCTGAGCACCGAATTTCACCTCCCTCGTCGTCATTTTCGACGTCAACTTCGTCGGCAACACCCCCGTCGGCGTCCCGCTCGACGCCGCCGCGCCGCTCGCGGACCCGCTCGTCGTCGTCTGCAGCCCGTCTCCGCTCGCGCTCGGGTCGCTCGACTTTCTCGAGCTCGTGCTCGACGTGCTCGAGTGCACGTTCAAGTTCATCAGTCTCTGATGCAACTCAGCCGTGTTCCAAATCCCATCGCGCGCGTCGTCGTCGTCTCGTCCGGGCGTCCCCGGGCGTTCGGAATCCCCTCCCCGCGCGTCGCTTTCGCGCGATTCCGCGGCGAACGCGTCGCGCGCGGCGTCGCGCGCCGTCATGCTCGGTCCCACGACCGCGCGGTCGCCGCGGCGCGCGCCGCAGACTGTCGCCGCGCGCGCCGCGCGCGGCGCCACGTCGACCGCTCGACCCATGTCGCGCATTTCGCGGTTCGCGACTCGACGTCGACCCCCTCGCGCGGGCGCGCGGGTGCCGAGACGCGCGGGCGGGCAGACGGCGACGCGCGCGTCGCGCGTCGAGGGCGTCGCGCGCGTCGCGCGTCGCGCGCATGGACGTGGACGGCGAAGTCGACGCCCTCGTCGACGCCGTGCGACGACTCGGCGACGTCGACGCGGGCGGGACGTGCAAGGCGAGTCGCGCCGACGGCGAACGGCGCGCGCGGCGAAACGACTCTTTGCGTCGCGGGCGACTGACGGCGCGATCGATCGCGCGATCCCGGCGCAGGTGAAGTTCGGCGCGCTCGTGCGGGACGATGAGGTGGCGAACACGTTCGAGGCGCTGAACGGGACGCTGCGAGCGGCGAAGAAGCGAGGAAAGTTGACGTTCGCGGGGGAGCTGTTGTTGCAGGGGGCGCACGACGACGTCGACGTCGTCGTCGTCGAGAGCGCGGGCGCGAACTGAGGCGCAGCGCGCGCGAGGGCGTGGATTGAATCGAGTCGATCGTGTACGATACTACTAATCACTACAGCGAGCTTTATGATGTACATACATATAGCGTCTAGTCTCGCGTCCTAAAGCGCGGCGACCCAATCGGTCAACGCGTCGTTGACGAGTTTTGGATTGTCGTCTTGCACGCAGTGTCCTTCGCCTTCAAACCGTATGAAGTCCGTTCGCGACGTCTGTCGCGTCTTCGGAAGGTTGAGAAAGTATTGACCGAGCGGGAAATCGAGCGGGGTGATGGTGTCTTTGCTTCCCCACAAGATGAGCATCGGACACGTGACGCGAGGCATGAGTTCCTCGGGGCGCGGCCCGGCGGGACCCGTTAATATGTTCACGAACGCCTTGAACGCGCCTTCTCTGTTCGCCGCGCCGCAAATAGAGTTCACCAACCCGTCGTCGACGCGACTGGGATTCATGTACACATTTGCGAGCGCGCCGCGCACATTTTCTTCGCCTCTCACGTTTTCAAAGAGCGGTTTCGCGATCGGCTCCACCTTCAACACCGCGTCTATGATGGCCAACACGACGCTGAAAATGGGTACCACGGCCTTGTATTGCCACCCATATCCATCGAAATCTCCATCTAAGCGTTTGACTTTGTTATTCATCCCCCCCGCGCAGTTGATGAGGGCGATGCCCGCCGTCGTCTTCGGCGACTCGGCCGCCACGTGCACCGCCGCGAGCGAGCCGATGCTGTTCCCCACCAGCACCGCCGGCTCGCCCACGACGTTTTCCACGAAGTCGATCACTTGATCTCTCCAAAATTCCATCGCGTACGGCACGTCTGGTTGATCGCTCGTCCCGAATCCCACTAAATCCAACGCGTACACTCGATGGCGTTCGCCCAGCGCGCGCACGTTATCTCTAAACTGAAAGCTCGACACCCCGAACCCGTGAATGAGGACGATCGCCCGCCCTCGGTCGCCGCTCGAGCGATACCCCACGCGATGGCCTCGCCACGCGTGAAATTTCACCTCCTCATCGCTCGTCGGCGCCTCCGCGGTCGCGCGCGTTCGCCCCCGCGTCGGCCTCGCGCTTCGGCGACGTCGTCGTCCCGCGCGCGCGTCGTCGCGTCGCGCCGCGCCGCGCGACGTCGTCGACGCGCGACGAAGCGTCGTCGTCATCGTCCCGCGAATCGCCGACGCCGCGACGCCGTCGCCGTCGTCGTCGAGTGGCCCATCCGGCGCGGTTCGCGCGGCGTCCACCGGCGCCCCGGACGGTCGCTCGGTCGCCGGGTCGCCCCGGTCGATCGATTTTTTCGCGGTTCGCGCGCGCGAAAAAATCGAGGGGCCAGGGTTCGGGGACCTCGACGTCACAGGCGCGCGAGGAGGACGACGACGACGACGATGTGGCGAGCGCTGATGCGACCGGCGGTGGTGGGAGCGCGTCACGCGACGCGCGCGCGCGGTGCGTGCGCGCGGACCGCGCGCGCGACGCGGATCGCGCGCGACGCGCGGGTTTTTTCGAGCGGAGGAGAGGGCAACAACATCACGAGCGCGCTCGTCGAACAGATGCGAGGGAAAATCGCGGAGGGCTTAGAGGCTGACGCGGTGGACGTGCGAGACGAGAGTGGGAACGCGCGACACGTGTCGATCAAAGTCGTGTCCAAGGCGTTCGAGGGGAAGAGTTCGGTGAATAGACAACGCATGGTGTACAAGTGCATTTGGATGGAACTGCAAGACCAAGTGCACGCGGTGAACGAAATGGTGACGCTGACGCCGGAGGAAGCGTCGAAGTGACGTCGACGCGCGTCGAAGATTGTGTTATTTACGCCGCCTTAGCTGCTTGTTTTTATCAACGTATTCTAACTAGTGACTATTAACCGAGCACCCAACCCGCTTGATTCGACTGCGCCTTGTCGTCGGCGCGCTTTTCCTTTTTTTGTCGCATCCCCCACGCGCGTCCGGTGGCCTTGCACTCTTTCACGCGCTTGATAATTTCCTTAGCGGCGTTGAAAGTGCCTCCAGTCTCTTTGTCGCACGTGAAACAGGTCGTTTGCTTGGCGTTGTGTTGCAACGCGCAGCGCTCGCAAAAAAAGTGTCCGCACGCCGTCTGCACCGGAAACTTCGCTTCGAGCCAGGAGGTGCCGCAAATCGCGCAAGAGTCGGGAATGTCGTTGACATATTCTTCATCGGACTCTTCCGCGACGCCGTCTTCGCCGAGCTTGGCCATGCGAGCTTCAGCCGCTTTGCGCGCCTGTTCTTTTTGCTCCCAATCCTTGTCGAGCTGCCAGCCTTGTTTGTAGTCTCCTCTATCGTGTAAAAACTTGCACGCATCGCCCCATCCACAGAAACCGGTTTGCTTGTAGTCTTTGCAAATGTCTGGTTTGTAGTCCATGACGAAAGTCGACCGAATATTCGTCGCCGCTCGCATCGGACCGTGCGCCCCTCGGCCCTTCTCGCTCGAAATCGTCTGCTCCCGTCGGAACCCGGCTCGGTAGTCCACGTACGCGTTTGTCCCACGATACTTCTTGTCGTCCTCGAATCCATCGGCGCGGTCGATGGCTTGTTTCAGCACCTGCTCTCGCATCGCTCGTCCATCCATCTCCTTGCTCGTATCGATCTCTAGCTCCGCAGTCGCCCCCATGTCCCCGCGCGCTTGCACCGTCTTCGAACCTTCAAACGCGAATCTCTCGTACTTGCCCTTGCCATCGCGCGAGGATGCCACGATGCCTTGACTCCGCTTCTTGCGCCCGACGTTCTGTTCGTCTTCGTCGCCGTCGAACCCGCCGCCGCCGCCGCCGCCGCCGCCGTCGTCGTCGTCCGAACTCGACGCCGCCGCGCGCTTTCGCGCGTTCGCTCGCGCGTTCGCGCCGCGTTTCTTGAACCCACCGCCGCCGAACGACGCCTTCTTCGTCGCCGCGGCGTCGGTCGCGACGATTGCATCGCCTTCGTCGCCCATCGTCCTCGACCGCGCGTCTCGCGTCGCGCACTGCGGCGCGGACGCGCGCGGTGACGCCGATTCCAAAACCAGTCCCGCCGTCGGACCGCGGCGACCGCGGGCGGCTCGATGCGAACATCGGGGCGCGGCACCGGACTCGCGCGCGCGCACCGAGATCGGTGGCGATGACGAAGAAGGTGGTACTCGTGACCGGTGGAAGCGGCCTCGTCGGAAGCGCCATCCGCGAGGTCATCGCGGGCGAACGACCGGAGAACGAGGAGTGGATATTCGCGTCGTCCAAGGTGCGTGACGTGCGGCCGAAGCGCGCGCGTCTTGTCGCCCGTGGACGTGCGCGAGCGATCGACCGGCGAAGGACCGAGAGAAATGACTGACGGAACGAACGATGCCGTTTCCACGCGCAGGATGCGGATTTATGCGACCCGGCGTCCACGGCGGCGATGTTTGAAAAGTACAAGCCGACGCACGTGATCCACCTCGCGGCGCAAGTGGGAGGGCTGTTCGCGAACATGGTGCGTAACACGCGCGTTCGACGACGGAAAATACGCTTGGTGTGATGGAAATCTCGCCGCCGATCGAGGACTGACCGATGCACGCTCATCACGACAGAAATACAAGGTGGAATTTTGGAGAAACAACATAGCGATGAATGACAACATCTTCCAAGAGTGTCATAAGCGAGGTACGTGTTCCGTTCGACGGCATTTGATGAGCTTCGACTGACGTCTGATATTCTTTTCTCGATAAAAAGGGGTAGAAAAGCTCGTCTCTTGCCTTTCGACGTGCATCTTTCCGGACAAGACGACGTTTCCGATTGACGAAAGCATGATTCACGACGGACCGCCGCACTTCTCGAACGAAGGTTACGCGTATGCCAAGCGCATGGTGGACGTCCAAAACCGCATGTACAAGGCCCAGCACGGCTGTAACTTCACCGCGGTCATTCCGACGAATATTTTTGGCAAGCATGACAACTTTCATCTCGATAACAGCCACGTTATTCCCGGACTCATCCACCGAGGCTACTTGTGCAAGCAAAAGGGTGAACCCTTCACCATCTGGGGATCGGGCACACCGCTGAGACAATTCATCTACTCCAACGATCTCGCGCGTTTGATGATCTGGACGATGCGTGAATACCAAGAGGCGGACCCTATTATTCTTTCAGGTGCGAAGAGACGCCCTGGTGATGCGTTGCGCTCTTAGACGACGCGAATATTTATTTATTCGCTGCCCTGAAAATAATTTCTTGACTGACCTCGGCGATCTTTCTCCCCGTCTTAGTTGGTGAGGAAGACGAAATTAGTATCGCAGACGTCGCGCGCTCTGTCGCTAAGGCGCTCGACTTCCAAGGTGAAGTCAAATTTGACACAACGAAGGTACGTTTTATGCGGCGAATAAATTCAATTAAATTACTCACGAACTCACGCGAAACAGGCTGACGGTCAATTCAAGAAGACCGCGAACAATGCGAAACTCCGCAAATACCTTCCCGATTTCCAGTTTACCCCGTTTGACGAAGCCATGGCGACCACAGTGAAGTGGTTCATGGAGAATTATGATACACCTGGTGCGGTCAGAAAATAATTAAATAAATATCTAACGTAACTGCTACACTCAATCGCTCGTTTCTATAATTTTCGTTAAACTTTTTGCGTTGTCGCCGCCGATGTTCGTTCGTGGACGTCTGCGTCGAGATTCGACGTGCGATTCTCGACAACACGAAGATTGGAATTACTTTTTTAATTGATGCTCGTCAGGTGAGAATAATGAACAACTCGATCGCTCATGTCGACGCTTCAACGCATGACGACGCGGAGACGTAGCGTTGAAGGCGTCAGTCTGACAATACGAGGATAAAACCACCTCTACAGCGTCATTGAGATCTCTTTCGGCGACTATTCGCCGATATCTGTTGAATTAAATTAATTATTTCGACCATCGCCCAAACTTTAATTTGTGTTTGTACCTTGGCCCGATGCGTTTAGCTCTCGATTTCGATCAAACATGCGGGATAAAATATATGCAAGAGTGTTATGTTGTGATTCTGTCGAACTTGCGCGATGACGCGCGTATCGATCGAAAATGAGTGCTACTAATAATACACCTAAATTAAATCAAATCAGCTCAGCGCATCTATCTATTCCTTGCAGTCAGCGAGTACATCCTGCAGCGTGCTATTCTCAACCATACCAGTCCAATTATTACCCCACATGTTCCATGAGACAAGTTCTTCGAGCGAGTTCGTCGGTAAATCGGCTGATGGCAGCTCACTTGATGTGCCTGAACCGAGCGAGTTTTGTCTGTCAGCCCACAACGTATCCGCATCCCAAGACCCTCGTTTCGTCGCGACTGTGTGCGCGGCGAAAATGGCCATATTCCATAAGGATGCCATACGTGCACCTGATCGGCTCGATTCCGTCGCCTGCGCGCTCGTTCTATCTTGCGTAGAGTTGTACAGGATGGCTCTTTCTCTGTTGTCAGCAATTTGCGGCATGCGGTGCAACGACATTGCTTGCCGGCAACTCGTCAACGCTTTCTCGCAGTAAATGTCGCACATATATCCACCGAAGCTAATGAGTAGACACAATATGCACGCCTTCAACATCACGCATTCGTAGGAGAACGGTGCCAATTCAACGGCACGCTCGGAGCTCGATAACGCACACCGCAAGTAGAGCTTTCTAAATTCAGCCAAGTCGCTGCGCTGATGTGTCGGTCCGAAGCCCCTGTACTTCAAGTAAAATTTGCGTGGAAACTTTTTGCTATCCCAGGCCTTCTCCGAGTAAAGATTTGAAAGTCGCACGTGCATCTTTGCCCTCCAAAGATGCACCGCTGCGAGGGCGAGTTTCTCTTCCTGCTCTCCACTGATCGTGGCCGCGATTTCAGCAGACAGAGTCCTATTCGCTCGCTGCACTCGACGCGCGATGGCTTGTACGTCAACCGAGCGCACGTTGTCCCCCTCGGACTCCGACGACACCAGTTCTTCAACGAGGAGCTGTTCAGAAATCGTTTCAGCGGCGCCGGCGCGGTGCTCGTTACAGCTCGCATCAAGCGTCGTCATCGCAACGTGAGGCTAAGGACTGTCCGAGATCGACTCTTTCGTCTTTATCGAGTCTCACACGCGGCGCTAGCGCTTCGCCGCCCCTCACACTGTGATGTCTGTTGTTTTGGTGCTAGGCAGGCAACCTTTGTCTCGAGCGGGTCGCGGCGACGTGCACGAATCTCCCTCGTGCGGGGGTCAAAATCTTCTAAGTTTCGAGAATTCATCACATTTATGTTTTGCTAGCTTCTAGTAGTCATGATTTACCCGAAGTCGACCAATGCTTGAAACGTCAGTATCACTATGAGTGTGGCGACGCCGAGTCCAGCAGTCCTTCTTGAACCCGCCATCTCGTACAGAAAGTCACCACAATCTTTGATGTACGTCGGTGTACACGCAGCTGTCACTAGAGCTTTATTATACTTACTGCTTGACGTCTCATCATAACCGCATTCTGGGGCGGGAACGACTGTGCCATTCACGTCGAGATTGGCAGGAAATCGAGCGTCGCCGACTCGAGTAACCACCATGCTTTCGGTGAACCCAGGATAGCAGTTACACTCGCCATTTACACAAACACCGTTGCCCGAGCACTCTGCAGAACTTGGAACAGAAGGATTCTTCGGGCAAACCAACACCAAACCGCAATCCAAGCCCTCCGGGGGCTCTTCACCGTTGTCTGTGTAACACTCGCATGTTGTACACAAACCAACTTTGTTTTCGCAATAGGTGCCACTCGACGGGTAAGGGCAGTCCACGCACACACCGTTGCTGCACGTACCTCGGCCACTGCAGTGATTGCACACCATTTCACGTCCAACGTGATCAAATGTGCAATTTGACTGCGGACACTCTGGCAACGAGCAATCGTTGCCGTAATACCCTTTTGAGCATACGCATGCGTTGAAGCTACACGTACCAGATCGACTGCAATCGTTCGGGCATTCATCTGGGAGATACTGCCAAAGATCTCCGAGTTCTTCAGTACAAACCGTTTCACCATAGCTCGTGACAGATTGCACTTGTGTTGTTCCATCTTCAACAGCCAAAAATGTTGGATCGCCGGCGTCTTCCATCGTCACGCCGTTTATCACAAGCTTACCCGTCGTGGTTACACTATACGTGCTTTTCCAGTCCACAGTCACCCCAGAAAGATCGTCCACATATGTTCTACCGACCGTACCCGTACTTGCAGCGGCGGCAGCGGCCGCAGCTCCAGCATACGTCTTGCCTTTCAGACAACCATGACCTCCGAATATCAAAGCGCGACCAGCCTGACGTGATGAACCAGATCTCAATATCGAAGTCTGGCCAACGGAGACCATTGTCGATCCTTCTCGTCGTGAGGGATAATCACCTTCTGGAACGATCTCAGTCCACGCGTTGGATGAGATGTTATACTGCCACATATCTCCGATTTCATCTTCCCACGTGCGACCTCCCTGAATGAGCATCACCGCGACAGAATCTTTCAATACAACTGTCGCAGAATGTCCTTCCCTCGGCTCAGGTTTCGTAGTGTAATTTGTTCTCGGCTTTAACTCAGTCCAAGAGTTTGTCAAAATATCGTACCGCCAAAGGTCGTTAAGAAAATACTTATTCTGCAGCGATGGGTACAGCAACTGACGGAGCGTTTCATTCTTGCTCACGGGATACAGCTCTCTGAAGTTTGATTCACCTCCATAGGAATAGCCGCCGAAAAGGTACAAAGAATCTTCGTAGCTCACCAGGCTTGCACCAGTTCGGCCACGAGGGCCGTATAAATCTCGCTCCGCCGTACCGTCACTTTCTGTTGTGGTGTTAGAACACGTCGTGCATGAAGGCACGAGGTATTCCCACTGGCGCGTTGTAGCATTGTAAACCCAAAGATCTTCCATGAATAACGGCCTAGTGGCGTCGTAAACGACATCGGTGTCGTAATAAAACGATGTATCGTTGGTCTGGTTCGCTACATTCGCATTCGTCGAGAGTAATCTTTGCGAGTGTCCTCCAAATAAGAAGACGGCGTCGTAGTAATCCGTCATGGCGTGCTTCCATCGTCTCACGGGACGTTGTTCCTGTCCGGTGAAGGATCTTTTGCTCCATAGATTATTCGGAATATTGTAGTGCCAAACATCGTCGCAGTAATCAGTGCAATCGATGCTCTCGCCTCCGTACATGATAATGGTATCCCGAATCCCAGTCTCGCGGTTGAGCGTGAGCGCCATCGCGTGATGGATTCGCCCGCTCGGTATCTGACGCTCTTTTCTATTTTTCCCTTCCTTAAGCGTCGGCTCGCTATAAGGTCGCAATCCCGTCCAATCATAACACGTCGCTCCCGTTTCCTGACACGTCGAACACTGATCGCACAACAATTCGTTTGGCGTGTACGCCACCCACGAGCCCGTCTCCCAGTCGTACATCCAAAAGTCGTTTAAAAAATCCCCGTTCGACGACTTCGCGCGTCCGCCGAAGATGAACATTTGCGAATCGTCTGTCACCACCGCCTTGTGTCCGCTTCTTCCCGGCGGTCCCGGCACACCGAGGAACCCCACGTCCCCGACCGGCGTCTGCCTGGCGAATGCGTTTCCCGCGCGCGCTCCTCTCGGCGTCTCGAGCGCGCGCGTCAGGGCGATCACCATCACCATCGCGCGCGACGCGCTTTGAAACCTTCGACCCCATCGTCGTTTCTCGCCCTCGCGCGTCTCGTCGCCGCGTTCTTTCGCCCCCGATCCCTCACGACGTCCCCGCGGCTCGACATCTTTAAACGACCGCGGCGCGCGTTCGACGCGCGACGACCGCGCGCGCGGCATCGCGCTCGACGCGCGACGGGCGCGACGCGCGAGACCGCGCGTTTGACTCGCGCGCGCGACTCGCTCGCCCGTCGCCCGTCGCCCGTCGCCCGTCGCGCTCTGGCGAGCGCCGCGTCGTCGGGCCGACGGACCGACGGACGGACGGACGGACGCGACGAATCGAATCCGAAATCGCGTCGCGACGCGATGCGACACACGAGGGCGCGCGACGCGCGCGAGGGCGCGCGCTCCGGGATGACGTCGATGTCGCTCGACGATCGGCTGCGCGCCATCACGCTCGAACACGATTCGGCGGCGCGTCAGAGGGCGTACGAAGCGTTGGCGCGAGAGGTGATGGCGTCGGTCTCGACCGCGACGGACGTCGAGGACGGATTCGAGGCGTTCATGGATCACAGTGCGTGCGATAACGACGCGACGATGCGACGATGCGACGACGCGGCGACGCGACGCGACGCGACGCGACGCGACGCGAACGGAGACTGGAGACTGACGACGGCGCGTAACCAATTGATTGATTGATTCTTCGACGAGTAGTCGTTTCGGATAGCGTACCGCTGGCGATATCGCGAGAGATCATAGCACAAGTGTCGAAAAGTTTCGTAAACTTAGATGCGGCGACGCATAAGAGATTGGCGGCGGCGGTGTTGGCGAAGACGCAACCGCGACTGGTGTCGTTTGAGGAGAGCGTGTGGCCGGTGCGCGAGGCGTTGGCGAGACGGTTAGCCGAGGCAAAGAATTGGTCCGAGGCCGCTGAAGTGCTGGCGGGAATCGAAGTGCAACCCTCAAGCGCGGGTTCGGGTGAGTACAAGCTGAAGATAACGCTTGAAACCGCGAACATGTACTTGGAAGCGAACGAATTGGACAAGGCAGAGAAGCACGTAAACAAGACGCACGCGTTGCTCTCGCAGCTGCCGGCTGAGCTTCAAAAAAAGCCCGAGCTGCTGCATGAATACCATGCGTGCTGGGCAAAAGTTTCTGATAGAGTGGGTAAGTTTATGGATGCCGCGTTGCGCTATACCGAAATGTCTCGACTAGAAAATCAAAGCGACGCGGAAACGATGACACGCGCAGTTGTGTGTGCGATTCTCTCCTCCTCTGTTCAGAGAGATCGTTTGCTTCGTTCGTTTCGGCTAGATACGAACGTGAGAGAATTACCCGTTTTCCCGTTTCTTGAGAAGATTGCATTCAGACGCATCATCAGAGCAGATGAAGCGAAAGAATTCCAGGCCTTCCTGAGTCCGCATCACATCGAAGTTCGCGCCGACGGCGTGTCTGCGTTTCAGCAGGCGATTATGGAACACAATTTAGTGAGCATGATGAGAACATACGAGAACATAAGTTTCGATCATCTTGGAGAAATTTTGGGAGTGAGTGATGCTCAGGCAGAGAAGTTGGCGGCGAAATTGATCTACGATCAGCGTGTGCATGGATACATAGACCAAGTCGATCGTTTTGTGTACTTCGATAACGTGTTGCCGTCTCACGATGATCCCGTCTCTGTCTGGAATGCAAACGTAATAAGCGTGTCGCACAGACTCAACGAAGTGGTTGAGACGATAACAAAATTAGTCGAACAATAGCGAATATGTGAATTAAAACAACAATACAAACAAGCCTTAATTCCTGTACGGTCCCTCGATTTGCCAGTCAATTGGTGCGCCCCCGTTCGATTCGATAAACTTGTTGCACTGAGAAAAGTGCTTTGAGCCGAAGAAACCTCTGTGCGCCGACAAACCAGACGGATGCGGACACTTAAGAATCAAATGATTGTTTTGCTTGGAAATCAACTTTTCCTTCTCTTGCGCATTCTTTCCCCAAAGTAAAAATACCAAACCTTTTCTATTTTTTGCGATTTCCCGAATCGCGGCGTCTGTGAAATTTTCCCACCCCTTCTTGGAGTGACTGTTCGCTTGATGCGCTCGAACGGTGAGAGACACGTTTAGTAAGAACACCCCCTGTTTCGCCCACTTATCCAAATCTCCGTGCATCGGGATCTTACAGTTCAAATCCGATTTCAACTCCTTGTAAATATTGTGCAAACTCGACGGCACCTTGACGCCCTTCGGCACGGAAAAGCACAATCCCATCGCTTGTCCATCGTCGTGATAGGGATCTTGACCGATGATCACCACCTTTACGTCTTCCATCGCGCATGAATCGAACGCACGAAACACATGCTGCTTCGGCGGGAAAATCTTGGCGCGCGCCTTTTCTTCGCTCTCTAAAAATTTTTCCAGTTTATCCCAATACGGCTTGGTGAACTCTTGGGCGAGAACCTTTCGCCATTGCTCATCTTTGAGCAAACTCGCGTAGGCATGCTGCGACGGTGATGACACCCCACTCGTCGTCATCGGCCCCTTGACAACGTCCGTGGGCGTCGCCGCGATCACCGGCATGTTTTCCTTCAACTTTTTCACATCTTGCGCCACGCCATCGGACGCGTTCTCGTCCGCCCCGCTCGCGCGCGCGTTGACGGGCTTGAAAAAGCTCGTGATCGGACGCTCTTTGCGCTTTAAGTCACTCATGACCGACGACGAGCGACGAGGGTGGATGAACGAGTAAGGGACACGCAAACACCGCGCGTGCATGCGCTGGGTTGTGAAGAGTTTTGAATTTGCGCGCGGCTGTCGTTGTTTCGCGAAACGTGCGCTCGTGTCCGAAAGCGCCGAGAGATCTCGAGGAAACGCGATTAAACGAAAGAAATGATTTTTTGCAGTTTGTTTCGCTAAACTCTAAACCTAATGCGACTTTGTCAATAGCGTCGGCCTCCCCAAAGCGCCGTCGCGAGTTCTGCTTCATTGTCGCAGCCGTAACCAACTTCGAAAGCACGACCGAAGTAACCTTTTTCGAAGTAATGCTGATCTTGCTCTGCAGTAGCTTGTGGATCTTCATCTTCGTCATCCGCCGCAACGGTGTCCAGGACTCGCCCAGAAACCTCGCATATCTCGGTACCGATTTCAGTATCCAAGTAGCGCTCCGAACATGTGTCATCGCACACGTGCACCTTACCCGTGCGTTCACAAACGAACACATTACTCGGTAATTCGGCGTACGAACAACCAGCGCGGCGACTGCACACGTGCGACTCGGCGTCGGTGGCAAATTGTCTATGTGACTTCCATTCGCTTGCGGCGCGGTCCGTCGCTAGCTGTTCACACAAAGGTGCGAGGACTGCATTTTGGCGTGAACGCTTCGCCGCGCAAGCCTCGGCGCATATTTTCTCGAATCCTGCGGGCGCTTTTCTACGTTCTCTATTGATTTCCATCGCGTCCGCCGCAAAGTACAACTTCTTCATGCCGCTTCCTTGAGCTTGCTTTGTGTTCCCGAACCTCTCCAAGTAGCATTGCCTCCATAGGAAGTCTTGATCGCAGCGCGCAGCGAAAAATTTACACGACTGCGCGAGCGCGGTCAATTCGTTCGGTGCGAGGAAACGCAGGATGAGCGATACGACGTCGTCGTGCAGCGTCGAAAAAGGCCCAGCCTCTGCCTCCTCGACCGCGCCTTCGTCGGCAGCACGACTGACTCTCGGTCGCTTCTTCGCGTTCTCGCCGTCTTCGTCGCGTCGTTCCAGCATCATGCGCGTGATCTCGGCCTCCAAGTCGTCGTCGTCATCGTCGCCATCGCCGTCCGTCGCGCGGGTCTCCATCGCTCGCGACGCCACGCCGTCGCACGACCGCGAGTGGCGCTCCGCGAGTGCGGTCGTTACGTCAGTACACGCCGACGCGCGATGGAACCGACGACGTAGCCGCGCCGCGCCGCGCCGCGCCGCGAAAGTCCACGCAAACGATGATGTCCGCGTGGAATTCGATGAAGCCGCGCGCGCGCGTCGTGCGCGTCCGCGGTGCGCGCGCCGATGGGTCGGGCGAAGAGCGACGGCGCTCGAGCGCGCAAAAGCTGTTGGACGCGCTCGCGCGAGGAGCGAACGACATCGAGGGCGTGCGAAAGATTGTGCGCGTGCCTCCGGCGCCGCGCGCGATGGTACGTGCGCCCGGGGCGTGGGGCGATGGGCTGCACTGGCGACACCGCGCGGTGCCAAACGTTGAGAACGCGGCGAGTCGAGGGTGCGAGTTGACGCAAGAACGATACGGACGACGGATGCGCGATCGAAAGAGCAATGCTTACATGGTGGAATTGTTTGAAACGGCGTCATCATCATCCTCGACGTCGCTAAATCGCTTCGATTTGTTTCATGCGCACGCGTTTGCTTGGCGGGCGACTGATTCGTCCGCGGTTCGACTCGGAATCTTGTTTCACGCGAAAGAGTATCCGGCGAAAGACGATGAGAAGTTTCCGATTGATCTAGGAAAATGCCAACTCGACTCTACATTGTGTTTGGACGAAAAAGGCATGAGCCAACGCAACGCGCTTTGGTTATCTCTGGACTCGTGTGCGTTGTTGGCTTGGTTGGACACTTCGAGCGAGTCCTTGCGAGAACTTCTTACTGTCCCAGAGCTCCACACGACGTTTGAAGGTGATTTTGGTGCGATTCAAGGAGACGTGTATTACTTTCACTCGCTGAAGAATCGTAAACCGAGCGAAAGACTCTTCATTATTCCGCGCTAAACGTGCTGCTGCGGCGGCGGTGGATTTATTTTTAGCGAAACCATCATGGTATCGTTCGATTGCGATCCTGCGGTGATTCTGGCGGCGAAAGAAAGACTAGAAAGCAACGCTAGCTCAGACCCTGCAGATTATTTATGCCGAGTGTTCCTGTTTTGTCAGTCGACAGAGGACGATCCCGGGGAATCCGAGTCTCTCGAGGTGCGCATCACAGACATTTGTGGAAACACAGGATTGATGATTCGGTACGAGTCTTCCACGTTGCTCGTGCTGGAAAATACATCGAAAAAGATCGACTGCGTGCTAAAGTCACTCAGGAGTTCTCAGCGTTGGACGTCGTACGTGTGTTCTTCGGAAGAGGGCGTCGAACGAATATTCAGTGACCTGCGAACTGTTGTAGACAGCGGCGCGGAAAAGAGCGCGAGCGATTTCGAAATCAAAGATTACGACGAAATCGCAGTCGTTAACGCGATCGCACGCATCACTTACGAGCTTCTCGAGAACACAGAGCCAAAAACGGTGAATATGGACAAATGTCTTGCTCGCATCGTCGCGAATGCCAGGAAGTTTCTCTTCACGGTTCATGAATTTCTCGATGAGTTTGACATCAGAACTCACATCTGCCGCGCTATAGAAGCCGACGAGACACCGCAAATGGAAAATCTTATCATCGAAGACGATACGCTCGCGGCACACCTCGTAAACTAGTGATAATGTGTGATCAATGTACCATCATTGCAAAAAAACATGAAATTTTGTCGTCGCGCTATTGTTTCTATGTGCGTCGTTCAGCGTGCTAAATGTATCTGTATGGACTATGATTTGAGTTTAATCTCTCGAAGGCGTTGCTGCAAGTACTCATCAGAGCTAATGGGCTCTGGATAGCGATTGGGATGCTGATCCGAAATGCATGACTCGAGCGTTTTGATGACGAAGTCCGGATTTGGATGCAAAAAGAATGGCATGGAATATCGAGGAATGTGCGCCCGTTCTGCGGGAGGATTCACGACACGGTGCGTGGTCGAAGGAAGCTTGTGATTCGACAGGCGTTGCAGCATGTCACCGATATTGCACGTCACACATCCCGGAGGCGGGTTGACTTCGAGCCACTCTCCATCCTTTCCCAAGAGTTGCAAACCGCCCTCGTCGGCGCCAAGCAGGAGCGTGATGAGATTGATATCCTCGTGTGCACCAGCGCGCACGCGCCCCGCGGCATCGGGCGGAATTGGTGGATAGTGAATAATACGCAAAATACTGTTGCCTTCGTTCGTCTTATCCGCGAAATACTCGCACGGTTGTTCCAGATGCACCGCCAGCGCCTCGAGCACGCGATTCCCGAGCTCATCTAGAGCGTTAAAGATTTGCTTGTTCACTTCACTGAACCCTTCAACTTCCATCACGTCATCCACATTCGGCGGCATCGTCGACTCGTACTTATGGCCCGCCGGCAAGTCTCGCCCGAGATGCCAAAACTCTTTCAAATCTGCGCGAGAGGCGACGTCGTCCTTCGCGTCAGTCAAAAGAATCGCGTCGTCGAATCGATCACACGCGCTATTTCGCGACGCACAAAACGAGAAGCATCACTTTTCGCATCGCCTCCACGCACCAGGCGCGTTCGCTCCCTTCGCCGTCTCCACTCCGAACGCCGTGTACCCGCGCGCGCCGCCCAACCCGCGCAGCGTGTACTTCTTCTTACACTCCTCATCGCACGCGAAGAACGCCTTCGAGCGTTCCATCGCGCGTTCGATGAGCTCAAGATCGATCCCATGATTTTCCAAGATGACGAATCCGTATCGCTCGTACGCCTCTCCCAGGTCGTGGACAAACTTTTTGAAATCTTTCGCGTACAGTTCGAGCGACACCGTGGGGACTTTCTCGCGCGCGTCCTCGCGCGTCACCGCGGGCGTCATGTCGTCGTTCGCTCGCTTTTACCGTCGCTCGCGTCGTCGTCGCGTCGTCGCGTCGTCGCGTCTCGCGTCGTCGTCGTCGTCGCTCGCGCTCGGTCCTCTCGCGCGTCGCCCTGTCGCGTCAACCATCAACCACCGCTGACCGCGCGACACCGAAACCGACGGTCCGAACCGCGCGCCGCGTCGAAACCGCGCGCGACGATCGGGCTTTCGCGCGCGGGTCGGGGTTTCGGCGCGTAGGGCTCGTCGCGACGGCGACGCGACACTCGCGGACGCGCGCGCGCGCGCGATCGCTCGATCGATCGATCGCGCGACGACGAACGGACGATATGATCGCGCGCGCGTCGCCGGCGACGAGCGCGGCGTCGCGCGCGAGCGCGCGCGCGAAAAACGCTCGGGATGGACGCGCGACGGCGCTCGGGACGACGACGAATCGGCGAACGGTGCGAACGCGCGCGGTGGACGTTCCGGAGTTTCTGGTGCAAAAGCTCGAGGCGACGACGCGGACGCACGGTGAGATCAGCGAGCGCATGGCGGATCCGAGCGTGACGGGCGATCCGAAGGAGTTTCAAAAGCTGAGCAAGGCGCTCGGGGAGCTGACGAGCGTGGTGGAGCAGTACGCGCGGTATAAGGAGTGCATGGAAGAGATTAGCGAGGCGCGAGCGATGGCGAAGGATGCGGCTGGAGATGATGAGATGGTGGCGATGGCGAAGGAAGAGATCGAGGCGCTGACGACGGAGAGTGATGCGCTGGTGGAGACTATGACGTTGGCGCTGCTGCCGAAGGACCCGCTCGACGAGAAGAACATCATGCTCGAGATTCGCGCCGGCACTGGCGGGGATGAGGCTGGTATTTGGGCTGGGGATTTATATCGAATGTACATGCGATTCGCCGAGCGCGAGGGATGGCAAACGTCGGTCGTGACGAACAACCCGGCGGACGCCGGCGGGTACAAGGAAATCGTCGTGGAGATAAAGGGCGACGACGTGTACAGCAGTCTCAAGTGGGAAGCCGGTGTGCATCGCGTGCAGCGCGTGCCGGCGACGGAAACTCAAGGACGCATTCAAACTTCTACGGCAACGGTCGCGGTGATGCCTGAAGTCGACGAAGTCGAGGTGAAGATTGACGAAAATGACCTCGATATTTCCACCGCCAGAAGCGGCGGTGCGGGTGGGCAAAACGTCAACAAAGTCGAAACCGCCATCGATCTGATGCACAAGCCGACCGGCATTCGCGTGTTCTGCACGGAAGAACGTACACAAATGAAGAATCGCATTCGTGCCATGCAAATTCTTCGCGCGAAATTATTTGAGTTGCAGCTCGAAGAGCAACGCAAAGCGGTGTCGGACCAACGTAAATCGCAAGTCGGCTCGGGGTCTCGGTCGGAAAAAATTAGAACGTACAACTGGAAAGATAGCCGCGTTTCGGACCATCGCATCGGCGCTAACTTCTCTCTGCAAAATTTCTTAGACGGCGACATCAAGGCTGCGATCGGGGGCATGCAGGCTTTGGAACAAGAAGAAAAGCTTGCTGCATTGAACGCAGAAATGTCGGGGAAGTGAGCGTCGTCGACGTCGGACAGTTATTTTGTAACACAAGCATAAGTGATTCTGCACTCGACGACGCCGTACGCGGCGCAAAACAAAATAGTGACAGCAAACGCGCGTGCGCGCACGCGATATACTCACGCGCGCGTACAGATCGCATCGTCCCGTGTGAGTCTTAGACTTTGCTCGCACCTCTAAAGTTATGGCTAAAAATAAGTCTCTCGAGCACGCTTGCCTGGCGTGCAGCTTTGGATTTGATTTCAAGCGACGGGGCAACTTAACTCGGGTACGCGATTCAGTCGTGGCGTACACCGTTGGAAATCTCTTGACCTTGCGAGACGTGAAAACACAAAGGCAGACGTACCTGCGGAGCGCGGAGGGGGGCGATATCGGCTTGGTCGCCGTGGATGGAGATGGCACGCACATTGCGATCGGCGAGAACGGTACGGCGCCGCGAATATCAATATACAGTTACCCTTCACTTGAGCTCGTAAACACGATTCACGGCGGCGCCGCGGCGTGTTATTCGACTGGAAAATTTTCTCCAGATGGACAGCTTCTCGCGAGTGTGAGTGGGCTCCCAGACTATTGGCTCACGTTGTGGGACTGGAAGACAGCGAAGACAGTCCTTCGTGCCAAAGCGTATGGACAAGAAGTGTTTGGCTTATCCTTCCTAGGTGCTGACTCGGAGCGAATGATCACTCACGGCGCTGGTCACATTCAGTTTTGGCAGATGGTAAAGACGTTTACTGGATTGAAGTTACAAGGTACTCTTGGAAAGTTCAACGGCGAACCTCTGTCCAATATCACGTGCGTGTTGGAGTTACCTTTTAATGATATGATTTTGACGAGCACAGAGTATGGTGCTCTGCTAATCTGGGTCGATGGTCGCGTTCAGTACAAAATAATGCGAGCGAACGCGTCGAGCGACGATGAAGATTGCCACGCCGGTTCGATCGAGACGATGATTTATATTAACAACGGTTCAGTGATTCTCACGGCGGGCGATGATGGATGGGTTCGAGAATGGAATATTGACGAGATTCGTTGCGTTATATCGTCGCAAAGCAAAGGGGTGGTTTATATGAAACCCGTCTCAGAGCGCTCGATCAATGGAGCCAACATCCGCCACATTTGCGCGCTTGAAAATAAGTTATTCATTCAAGACAGCGGGCGAGGGTTAGTGTGTTCTTTGGACGATGATGGTGTGGAGCGTCCCATTGTTTCTGCGCACAGTGGTATCATCACAGCGTGCGAGACTTCGCTGAACAGTACTCACTTGGTCACTTGCGACGATATCGGAGAAGTGCACTGCTACGATTATTCATCCCGTGCGTTTCTCTACAAAAGTCGGTTCAGCTCTTCGGCGACGGCACTCACTAATGTACCTTTGAATGTCAACGAAGATGGGAGATGTGTCGTCGTTGGATTTGCCGATGGTGTCGTTCGCGTTCTAGTGAGAAACACGTCCTCTTGGCGCTTGGCTCTAGCGCTCAAGCCACATACGCATGCCGTCGAGCGGTTCACATGGAGTTCTGATGGTGAGTATTTGGCAATTGCTGCTGCTGATAATACTGTGTTTGTTTTCAGTTCATCTTCCTTCGCATCGTCGTTGCAATTTGAGCCAATTGGTTTCATACGCCTGAGTGCTCGCCCGAAGAAGATATTTTGGGATGATGAAAGTATTTTTGGTGCTCAAATCGAGGACGAGATGCACTGCTTTACCATCCATCGTGACTTGGGTAAGTCTCGTAAAGAATCGTACGAAATCGATGTCACTCCTCGTGTTACCACCGATGTGGAAAACAGCGACGCTGGTGATGAATCTTTCGGCGCGTTGACGCATGATAATTCTCACTGCGTTAAAATCGGTAAATCGGGATCTTTTGAAGTACACGCGTTAAGCGATGCTTCTCCATCAAGCACACACTCTTCAACCAATGAGACGCTGTGCGTCTATCCAGAAGTCGAAGCGATCGACACACTCTCGGCACAGTGCGCGTCCATCGAAGAGGTACTGCAGCGAGAACACGCGAAGGAATTGAGTGAGGAGGAAGCGGCAGAAGTTATACGACTCTCGAGCTTGGTAGCGCTCTGTCGAGATGAATTCAGTGTCATCAGTGAAGAAAATGCAAAACTTCCTCAAGAGATGCGAATATCTGGCGCAGAACTTCTAGTAGACGTTGCACAAATGCGCCGAATTCGCGAGGATTCGGTACACTGGTTAAAAGCGACTAACGACAAGCTTCAAAGCTCAGTCACGTGTGCTGAATCTGTCTCAAATCAACTGCAAAAAAGTTATTACGACAAACTAATGGCCCTTCCTCGTATGATTCATTCATCTAGCGAAGCTTTGACGTGCTCATCTTTTGCATTGCGCGCTGGAAGTGAGGGTGATTGGCAGACAAATACGGTCGAAGAGGCGACAATGAATGAATGCGAACAAGAGATGCGTGTCGTTCAAGAGAAATCTACGTGCATGAGCGAAAATGCGCACGAAAGACAGAGCATTGAAGGTTCTGAAATGAGTTCAGAGGCTCGCCGGCGCTTTGAAAGATTACGGAGGAACGAAGAGTTGAGAAAATTGGAGAAGGCAGAGCCATTGAAAGACCAAACAGACGACAGCGAAGCGTTGAAACGCGACAATCTTAGCGATGGATTTCCATTGCGTTGCGTTCCGGATTCACGTGTACCACCCGAAGACAAATTAACGACGGAGGGTAAACTTTCCGAATTGAGATATGTCGATGGTCAATTACGCGGCAACCAGAGCCAGTTCAATCGAGAGTTTGAATACATCGATGCGAAGGACGTCGTCACCGATGAAGATCTTATCTCGCTATGCTATCTAAAAGCAGATATCATCGCGCGAAGTAAAGTCATTGAACTTTCTCGTATTGTCGTGCATCGCGAACTGAGCGTCATGCCTGAATATGACGTGAAGAACACCGAAATGCAAAACGCGCGACGGCAAGCAAAGGAAGAGATCGAAGCCGCTCGTGCGGCGGCGGAAAATGCCCAGATGGCCGTAAACGATCAACGAACCAAATTAGAGGCGCAGAACGAAGTAAAAGCGGATATCGAGGCGACATTCGACAAGTTCATGATTCCAGGCGTTCCGCGAGCGGCATTGCTCAAAGTTTTCCACAAACGCGTCGTCAATAAAACTGAGCAAAAGAGCGACAAAGGTGATTCCGATTCCGATTTAGACTCTGATTTTGACGATGATTCGTACTATTCGTCGTCAGACGAAGAAAATGGCGACACTTGCCCGAAAGGTTGCGACAGCGCCGTCTACGAGCGCGTATGCGATCTTCGTGTGCAAAGAATTGAAGCCATGGACGCATTGACTGAAATACAACGGGCATTGGACGGGAAGAAAAAGATCCACGATGCCGCACTGAAAAAGTTACGAGGTTTAGAGGAAAACGCACGGGCACTCGAGAGAGATGCGGATGCTTTTGACAAGGTAAAGCAGCAAAGTTTGAACGGGCTCAGGACTGCTTTCGTGTTGCCGGTGAGCTGCGTCGAGACGAGTCAAGGCGACATGGACGACATGATTATTTTCTCCAAGGCTCGCTTAGCAGAACTCGAGAATAAAGTCGTAGAGTGGGACGGCGAAGTCTTAAAATTGAAGCGTCAGCAGCAGGAGTTAAAGCGAGAGTACTCCTCGCTCGTCGCGCAGCGTTCTGCTAAGGCGAAAGAATTTCAGAGTCTGCAACGCAAATACTCCGAGACTCAGATTCGAAAGTTTGGAAAGCTCATCGTTCTGGAAGATTTAGACAAGGTTGTGAATAATGGTCAAGGCACAGAAGATTTACGCGACAAGCTCAAGGTACAAGAGGTGGAGAATGCGCGTGAGCTGCGAGACATTAAAAAAGACATCTCAAACGTTGAAAGAGAAGTGTTGAATCTCACGGAAGCGCACACCACGTGTCTCAATGAACTTCTCGCGCTGCGCTCAGTCAAAGTCTAATCCACTACTATAGCATACAACAACTCTAATGTCTATACAAAATCGCCAAATTCATCGTCATTGTCGGCGATTTGCGGTGACGCTGCAGACTCCACGGCGATGTCGCCAAATCCAGCAAACGGATCCATACCCGGCGTCGTCTCGGCGACTTTCGGTGCTGACTCGAGAGAAATCAAATCAAACTCCGCCAAGACTTCTCTCGGCGCCGCGTCATCCACGGACGTCTCTTCCTCGTCCTCCTCGGACGCAGACGCCTGCGTACTCGCCTCACGCTCGCGTTCGACGTTGTCTCGAAATCGATCGAACGCCTCCTTCGTGAACCGTCCATCGCCTACGACCGCTGCCGTACCTAACCCACCGAACGACTCCTTTTCAGCGTCGTCGTTCGTCGTTCGAGCCTTCCCTCTCTTCAACAACCGCCGCGCCGCCTCGACGAACTCGCCTTCGTTCGTCAACGCAATCAAGTCAAACTCCCCACCGCCCGTCGTCGTCGTGGTCGTCGTCGTGGTCGTCGTCGGCGTCGTCGGCGGTTCGTCACGCATCCCCGGCGTCGTGACCGTTTTCATCGTCGTCGCCGGCGTCGTGAAATCCCCGAAATCGTCGTCGTCGTCGTCGTCATCGATATTCGTCGTCCCATCCGTCCCGTTCACGAACGAGCGCGCGGGCGTCGCGAACGCGCCGAACGACTCCCCGTCCCCGTCCGACGCGTCCTCGTCCTCGACCGTCGTCCTCGTCTCCGCCTCGACCTCGTCCTCGCCCCGTCGCGCGTCGTCCATGACGCGCGCGCGACGCAATCTGTCGCGCCGCACTCCCGCGCGCGCGTCCCGTCTCGCGCGCCGTCTCGCGTCTCTCGCGACCGCGCGCACGAGCCGCGCGATGACGGACACGTGGCATCTCAGCGCGGTGGCGAGCCTGGTGGAGAACCTGGACAAGCGCCTGCTCGTCGCGCTGCGCGACGGCTCGAACATCATCGGCACGCTGCGATCGTTCGACCAATTCGCAAACATCGTCCTCGAGAGCGCGGTCGAGCGCATCATCGTCGGAAAGATGTTCAGCGATATCCCGCTCGGACTGTACATCGTGCGAGGCGAGAACGTCGTGCTCATGGGCGACGTCGGGGCGAACGGGGACTTGGACGGCACGGAGGGATTGATTGAGGTGGACAACGCGGAGATCATACGGGCGAGGGAGGCGGATCAGACCGCGGAGGCGATGAAGGGAGACATCTTGAAACGAATGGACTTTTTAGATGAGTGATGATCGAAGGCAAAGGGGGCGTACGGAACGATGAGAGGTGCGTGTGGAGATTGAAGACGCGACGATCGCTCGACGGCGACGACGAGGACGACGAAGACGGAACAGAGGCGATGATGACTTATAATCATGCTAATCCTGATTACCCATGATAAACGATCGATAGGACTGAGCCTTTCCTGATGTCGTCGTCATCGTCGTCGTTGAGATCGCTCGAGCGCGAGGAAGCGATGATGATTGCGCTCGTTTTCGCACTACTACGGTGAGAGCAAGCTCGGTGAAACTAGTAAATACCAATGGATCCTTCTGAGCTTCCTCGCGCGTGCACCGCGAACGTGCTGGGTGAAAACACGCTCCGCTCTCACCGGGTTGACTGACGATTTGACGAACTCGCAGGCGTAACGAGCTAAGGAAATAGAACAAACTAGAAGGAAATTTGCAAGAATCAAAGCGTAATTGTATCACAACATCGACGTATGGTATCGTTTTAGTATACAGAGTCGTATCGTACAAGTATGAAAATCGTATCGTAAAATCACGCGCTCTTCGTTGGGAAGGATGGTGCCGTCGTGATTCCGCACTGACCCGTTTCGGCGCTGATTCGTCGAGCCATGCGAATGAAACCACCTTCGCCCCACTGATTGCCCCACGAGTTCTTGACTTTCCAGAAGTGCCTGTGGTGGTTTTTGTGGTGGTGGTGCGTCGCTTCCGTTGTGTTGGGGTGATCGTCGTAGCCGTAACCGACGACGAGAACGCCGTGATCGACTTGAGAACCGCACTCTTTGGAATCGTAAACGCCGCCGTCGTAGAGTTGGAACGATTTCGTGTCGGCTTCGATGGCGATAGAAACAGGCTGTTGCGACACAGCTTTCTCGAGCTCTTTCTCATCTCCCGGAGGTACGTCCTCGAAGCCGTCGATGGTGGCGACGTGGAGTTGAAGCTTGAATTTGTTGCACGAGAGCTTCTCCGCTGCGTAAGGGTACTGAAATTCAGAGTCGATTCCGCCGTTCTTTTGCACCCATTTGAACGCGTTGTCCATGAGTCCACCGTTGCACGCCATGTTCTGGGTCGAACACGACACGAGCTCTTGTTCAGAGAGCGACACGAGCCTGCCGGTGCGAATTTGATTGATGCCTTCGATCGCGCCCGTCGTCGAAAACGCCCAGCACGAGCCGCACTGTCCTTGGTTCTTTGGCGCCGTCACGGCGCCGCGTTCGACCCAATCGACGTTTTCCGGCGGTTCAACGCCGGCATACTTCCAGTTCGCCTTGTATTCATTCCCATTCCGCGTGGCTCCGACGGTTTGCGTCGCGTCGCGCAACTCGGGCTTGTACCCGAGCATGCGCTTGAACTCCTCCCGCGTCGTCGCCGCGAGGGCGTTCAACGCCACCCAGTGCGACGTCTCCCCCAAAACGTACTTGGCGTTATGCTCCACCACGAAAGCCGCGTTCTCCACGAAAATCGCCAATCGCTTCGCGTACTCCTCTCCGTCTCGCAGATATTCCTCGACTCCGTGTTCGACGCACCACCGCTCGAACCGCCGCGCGAGCGTCTCCGCGTCCGACCGCGCGTCCGCCTCGCCGACCTCCCGCGCCGTCGCCGTCGCCCGCGCCGCACCGAGCGCGTCGCGCGTCGTCACCGCCGCGCTCCGCGCGCTCGGCGCCCACGCGCGTTCGATCGCGCGCGTCGCCACCGTCCAAAACGCATCCAGCGTCGAGGCCGTCTCAAAGGTCGTTTCAAACGCGCCCGCGCGTCGCGCCGCGCGCGCCCCCGTCGCGACGAGCGCGAGCCCGAGGCCGAGCGCGCGCAGCGCGTCACCGCCTCGCGCGCCGCGTCGTCCTCGTCCTCGTCGTCCTCGTCCGCGTCGTCCGCGATCGTCGTCCATCGTCGCGTCGTCGCGTCGTCGTCGCGTCGCGCGGTGCCGACGCGACGACGACGACGCCGCGGTCGCGCGCGTCGTCGGTCGACGCGCGCGGAAATCGATCGACGCGTCGAGGTCGAGGCGCGCCTCGCGATCGACGGGCGACGATCGCGCGGACCGCGCGCGATCGACGGATCGCGAGACTCAAACACGAACCATCGCGCCCCCGTCGCGCCCCGCGCCCGCGACGCGCGCGGTCCGCCTTTCCCACGCGCGCGCGCACGACGGACGTAGAGAGAAGACATGCCGCCTAAAGCCCCCGAATCGAAGGCCGCCAAGGCCGCCAAGGCCATGGCCGGCGGGAAGAAGAAGGCCAAGGTACGCGCGCGCGACGACGACGCGCGATCGGCGGAGACCCTAAAGACGAACGACGACGGGACGCGCGCGTCGCGGGGCGTCGGCGCGAACGCGCGCGGTGCGGCGATCGGGACGCGCGCGGACGACGGTGGGGATTTTAATGCGTTCGGGACGGGCGTCGCGCTCGATCGAGCGCGATCGAGGGCGACGCGTGCGGCGCGACGATGGCGCGGGGCGCGCGCGGGCGATCGATGCGAGGACGGAGGACTGACGACGACGACGACGAATCGTGTTCGCGAACGATAGAAATGGTCCAAGGGGAAGATGAAGGAGAAGGCCAACAACCAAGTGTTGTTCGAACAGGTGCGTGCGATCGGCGATGAAGCTCGGGCGAAGGCGCGGGCGATGGCGGGTTGGGAGGACCAAGCCCTAGGCGCGCGCGCGCGCGCGCGCGAGGCGTCTTTGAACAAGGGCGACGCGCGGTGAAGACGAACGATGCGCGCTCAAAGGACGATGATGAGGATGACGACGCGTTCGCGCGGCGCGCGAGCTCGTGACTGACTGATGCGTTCGCCTTAAATCTCGCAGTCCACGTACGACAAGCTCCTCTCCGAGGTGCCGAAGTACAAGATGATTACGGTTTCCATCTTGTGCGATCGCCTTCGCGTCACTTGCTCCCTCGCGCGCAAGGGTATCGCCATCCTTTTGGCGAAGGGTTTGATCAAGCCGCTCGTCCTTCACTCCAAGCAGCACATCTACACGACCGCTGTCGCGACGGAGGCGTAAGGTCGTTCAGTCGACTTTTGGGGCGTTTGGGACGGGCGTAGCGCCTCTCGGTTTAGAACCGCGAGGGGCGACGTGCGTCGAGAGAACCGCGTAGTGAGTGGAATTAGTGCAAATGTGACAAATGGATATTTGTTTGGTTAAATCATCGCTCGTCGAAATGTCTCGTCGCGTCGCGCGCATCTTCGTCAGCAGAGCACGCCTCGCCGCCCGTCCACTGAGGAATGCGCGCCGCGTGCGATGCGCGCTCGCGTGCGCAGATGACGACGACGACGAGTAATTCATCGTCGTCCGTCGCCGCGAGACCACCGACGCGATCGCGTCTCGCGCGTAGGCGCCTCGAAAGTCGCGCCTCGGCGTTAGCTGAACCATCGGCGAGCGCGCTCGAAACGTTCGATGGGGCGTGGCGCGGGCCCGATATGGCGCAGCGATCGCACGAGTGGACGATTGAGCTTTCGCATGAACACGTGCGGGAGATTGACGGCGCCTTGGCGCGCGCCAAGGCGAACGGGGTGCGGGAAATCGTCGAACTCGGCCCAGAAAACTTTTCTCTGCCGACGCTTGGGCCGACGCTCGAAGACATGGGACGAGAGCTCGTCCACGGGCGAGGTTTCGCTCTGATGCGAAATTTCCCCGTGCATAGATATTCTAGTTGGGAGCGCTGCGCGGCTTTTTACGCCATGGGTCGGTACATGGGGACGTGCGTGCCGCAAAACAAACTCGGGCACGTCGTGGGGCACGTGAAAGACCTTGGAGGCGATCCGAACGACCCGCTCACGCGTCTATACACGACGAGTGCAGCGCAACCGTATCACACTGATTCTGCGGATATCGTGGGATTACTTTGTCTGAGTCAAGCAACGGAAGGGGGGCACAGTCAGGTGACGTCTTCGGTGGCGATTTGGAACGCTCTCGTCGAGCGCTTTCCCGAAAGCGCGGCGACGCTTCAAAAAGAGTTCGTCGTCTCGCGCAAAGGAGAAATTCCGGTTGGCAAGGAAGCGACGTATAAAATACCTATTTTTCACGCGTACAAAGGCAGGTGTGCGGCAATCTACGACCGTTCATTCATCAACTCCGCGGTGGCGCTGACGGGCGTTGAGTTGACTCAAACGCAAACCGCGGCGCTCGATCATTTGGACGCGCTCGCGTGTTCGGATGAATTGCGTCTGAACATGACGCTTGAACCGGGTGATATACAGTGGCTTCATAATCACACCACTTTACACGCTCGAAGCGCCTTCAGAAACGAAGGCGCCGAGCCGCGGCACCTCGTCCGAATGTGGGTGTCTCCGAACGAGCGCGTCGGCGCCATGCCGCTTCCCGAAATCTTCTCCGAACGCTTTGGCACCGTCGAGCCCGGACCAATGCGCGGCGGTATTCGCGTTTCGGGTCAATCTTCTTTGAGCTGTCCTCTCGACGCCGAACCGATGCCGCAAACGTAGTAGCCTAGCGCGGTGTATTTTTGACAGAGCTGTATTTTTGACAGAGCGACCGCGAGCCCGTCGCCGCACATATCGACGCCTTCCCTCGACGCTGGACCCCGAGAAGACCTTTAAGGCGTCGAAATCATCGCCGCCTCGACCTCGCGCGTCGCATCGCGTCGCGCGCTCTCCCACGCTCGCGTCATCGCAAAAGTTTGTGTCGCCAACGGTAATCCACCGCCGGCGCCATGGCGTCCGACGATTCGCGCGCCGTGAAGGTTGCGCTCGCGAGTGCCGCCGTCGCGAGCACTGGTCTCGCTCTCGTCCTCGCGAGCGCGTCGGTGTACGCGTCTTACTTTTCCCGAGACGCGCGCGCTGGATCGACGAAGAAGAAAAAGCTCGCGCACGAGACGTGGTACGCGGCGGCGGACCAAGACGGACGCATCGCGTCGCTCGCGGAAGTGCGCAAAGGCGCGCTCGATGGAGGAATTCCGCACTCGTTGCGAGCAGAGGTGTGGCCGGTGTTGCTTGGGGTGCGGAATTGCTCGAACACGAGCGTGGAGCACGAGCAAGGGAAACGATCGAGACGCGAGCGATACGGCGAGTTTCGAAGGCGATGCGCGGAGCTGGAGGGGTGGCTGACAAAACCGGTCAAAGGATTAGCGTATTTGCCGAGCGATCTCGCATCGTTCACTGAGGCGTCGAGGATCATCGCCGCAGACGCGCCGCGGACGACGTTCACCTACGGTACGTTCGCGCGAGATTGGGAGAGCGGGATCCTGAGCGGCGACGACGAAGACGAATTAAAGATGGAATGGAGACTGGCGCAACGTCAACGCTTGACGAGAATCCTCGAGGCGTACGCTATTTTGGATCCAGTGATAGGGTATACGCAAGGGATGAACGATTTAGCCGCGGTATTTCTTCGCGATATTAGTAACGAGTCCGAGGCGTTTTGGTGCTTTGCGAAATTCATGGGAGGTTCGTATCGATGTCACTTTCTCATCAATCCGCACGAGAGCGCGCCGTCGGCGTCGAAAGGTCAAGAGGGCGTGAGCGATCGATTACGAGTGCTGAGTGAGATAATTAGAATTGCAGATCCACCTCTGCATAAGCACTTGAAGTTTCTCAACGCGCAGGAGTGCATGTTTGCTTTTAGACCCGTCGTCGTGTTGATGTCGCGAGAACTCGCCGACGCCGAGATTGGTCTTTTGTGGGACATGTTGATTGCCGGCGGCGATCACGAACCCACATCCAGAGCCGACGGCACGCTCGCAGGAGGTGGCGCGAGACTGTTCCTGCACGTCGTCGCTGCGGCTTTGGTGAGCATGCGGTCGCAAGTCATGGCGTGCAAAAAGAACGACGACTTGATGCAGCTCGTCGCTCGAAAGCTTCCAGCCAGAAAATTTACCGCCCACGAGCTCGTGCGCAAAGCCATGGACCTGATGAAGACGACGAAGGGATTAGGTGAAGCCATCGAAGTGGTGTCGCGCGCCTCCATCGCCCTCGAAGGCTTGTAACTGTACATTTACACATTTTCGAGCCCGCGTCGTCGGCGCGCGGACATCCGACTCGTCCGACTTCCCGGCCTCACACCTCCGCGCGTCTTCGTCGTCATGCGCGAGACGCTCGCCGACGTCGCGCGTCCTCGCGCGTGGCACGCGCGCGCGCGCGTCCATCGCGCGCGTCGCCGTCCTCGCGCAGCCGTCGCGCGCGTCGCCGTCCTCGACGACGTCGCCGCTCACGCCTTGGTGACAAAGTCGGCCGATGATTTGCTCGACGACGTCCGGCGCCTCGCCCGGGACGCGTCGTCGTCGTCGCCGCGAACGACGAACGCGAACGTCGTGACGTACTCGCCCAAGGTGTTCGTCCCGCTCACGCGCGCGTGTCGGGACTCGTGTGGATACTGCGCGTTCGTCGACCGCGAACCGAGCGCGGCTGGAAAGCGCGTGTACATGACGCTCGAGGAAATCGTCGACGTGGCGCGGCGCGGCGCGCGCGCCGGCGCGACGGAGTGTCTGTTGACGTTTGGTGATCGACCCGAGGCGACGCGGGAGGATGCGCGAGAGGCGTTGAGGGAGTTGGGATGCGCGAGCACGGCGGAGTACGCGGCAAAGGCGTGCGAGGCGGTGTTGCGAGAGACGGGATTGTTGCCGCACGTCAACGCGGGAGTGTTGACGAGAGACGAGTTGAGGATGCTGCGACGCGTGAGCGCGTCGCAAGGGTTGATGTTAGAGACGACGAGCGAGCGGTTATTGGGGCCGGGAATGGCACACGACGGGTGTGAGACAAAGCGACCGAAGACGCGTCTGCGGTGCATCGAGCTCGCGGGAGAGGAGCGCATCCCGTTCACGTCTGGGTTATTGATTGGGATCGGCGAGACGCGCGAAGAGCGTATCGATGCGCTTCTGGCGCTTCGCGATGTACACGCCAAGCACGGACACATTCAAGAGCTCATCATACAGAATTTCTTATCGAAACCCGGCACCGCGATGGCTGATTTTCCAAATCCTCCGCTCGAAGAGTTGACGTGGACGGTGAGCGCAGCTCGCCTAATTTTTGGCGCAGACATGATTATACAGGCACCACCGAATCTAACACCAGGCGAAGAGGCTGGATGGCGCGCCCTTTTGCGCGCCGGTGCTAACGATTGGGGAGGAATCTCGCCGGGCGTCACGCCGGATCATGTCAACGCCGAGGCGCCATGGCCACACATAGAAGAGCTCGCCACCGTGTGCGCCGATGAAGGTTTCGCGCTCGTACCGAGACTGCCAGTGCACCCTAAGTATTTGAGAGTAGACGATGATCGAGTGAGCGTCGGGGGATCCGCAGTTTGGCTTGACGACAAAGTTTCGCCATATCTTCGCAAACTCGCCGACAGCGAGTTTCTCGTTCGCGGTACGACATGGTCGCCAGGACGTCCGGATGATGAAAAGAAAGAATTTGTGGATATCGTCGGCGTGAATGGCTCTGTGCCTTGTCACGGCACCGAGAGACGTATTTCAAGCGAAGTTCTCGCCGCCATCGCCGCCATCGCGGACAGAAACTATGAGCTGGACGACATCGTGACGTGCTTACAAGCGAGAGGCGCCGATTTCGACAAGGTGTGCGAGGCCGCGAATACTTTGCGAGAGCAGCAGTGTGGTGATATCGTTACGTTCGTGAACAATAGAAACATTAATTATACGAACATCTGCACGTTGGCGTGCACGTTTTGTTCGTTTTCCAAGGGAAAGGCTGCAGAAGAACTTCGCGGTTCGCCGTACCTGCTCGACTTGGACGAAGTCGCGAGGCGAACCGCTGAGGCTTGGGAGCGTGGTGCGAGCGAAGTCTGCATGCAAGGCGGCATTCATCCTTCGTTCACGGGTGAAGACTATATGGCGTTTATCAGAGCTGCGAAACGAGGGGCACCGGACATACACATTCACGCCTTTTCCCCGCTCGAAATCGCGCACGGAGCGCAGACTCTCGGTCTGAGCACTCGCGAGTACTTGCGTAAACTCAAGGACGCAGGGCTGGGATCGCTCCCAGGCACTGCTGCCGAGGTTTTGGACGACCGAGTTCGCGAAACTCTCTGTCCGGATAAACTCACCGCGAAAGAATGGCTCGATGTCGTCGAAGATGCTCACTTTGTGGGCGTGCCAACGACGAGCACCATCATGTTCGGTCACATCGACGCCGACGGCCCGCGAGCGTGGGCGCGACATCTCGTCTCAATTCGCGATTTGCATCTCAAGACGGGCGGATTCACGGAGTTCGTACCGCTACCTTTCGTGCACTTCGAGGCGCCGACGTATCGTTTTGGCACGTCTCGTAAAGGTCCAACGCTGCGCGAGTGCATCCTGATGCACGCCGTCGCGCGTCTCGTGCTGGGACCGGCGGGAATCACGAACATTCAGGCGAGCTGGGTAAAAATGGGTCCCGAGCTCGCCTCACTCCTCCTGCACGCTGGATGCAACGATATGGGCGGTACACTCATGAATGAATCCATCACTCGCGCCGCGGGTGCGACGTTTGGGCAAGAAATCGACGCGCGCGAAATGCGTCGAATCATCGAAGCCGCCGGCCGCATTCCGCTTCAACGCACCACCTTGTACGCTCGCGCGCCCCAACATCGCGCCGAGCACCCATCGATCGCGTAGGGCGCGATCGTCATAGATTGCATGTAGAGTCACTAGCTAATCAATTCACAACGCCTAACCACCAAGTCTAATCCGCGGCTTCCGTCGAACGCGCGTTCACGACGCCCTCGGCTTTCCACTCCAACAACTCCTCCAACAGCGCCTTCGCCTCGTCCCCGCCTCCGGGTATCTGCACCCGGTGTTTCGCCAGCACCGCCATGAGCGCCGTCTTCTCGGTTCCCAACTCTTCCTCGAGCCACGATTTCAGCGCCTGCGCGCGCCGTCGTCGAAGTTCTTCCTCGTCCTGTTTGGGCATGTCTTCGTCGACGACGGGCGCGGCGCCTTCGGGCATGGGGCGCATCGCGCGCGCGGGATCGTCCGAGGACGACGACGAGGCGAGCGCGCGGTCGAGCGGCCTGAGCGCGGGTCCGGCGCGGAGGCTCGCGCGAGACGCGAGGCGATGGAGGACGGCGCGCATGGCGAGGCGACGTGTGGCGAGCGGCGCGTCAAACAACGTCAATCATCAATCACATATCTATCGCTAGGGCGAGCGCTGCGTGCATCGTTCGCTGAATGCTTGGCGCGCGTTATCTTTCTATTTCGTCGCGAATACTCTAGACTTAAAACCCTTGATTCTCTCGGAAAGTTTTTCATTCGCGTCGTTGAGCTTTGCCTTGGCCTGGCCCGGCGATTCGTCGTCGGCGGCGCTCTGTTCCTCTTCCCCGTTTTGCTTCGCTCGCGATCGTTCCGCTCGTTTCAAAAGATTAGAGTTACCAGTCCTGGGACGGGTCGTTCCGCTCGTCCAATCAGCGCTCGGAGAAGGCGCCCGCGCGCGCGGGAGTCGCCCGATTTTGTACGACGAGCCCGCGAAGGGTTCGAATGGCTTCTCGTCGCGAGTCTCCTCGCGCACGGGTTCTTTCTCTCTCGCCTTGTTCCAGTGCGATCCCGCGAACATCTGCGTCTGTCTAGTCTTCATCGGCTGTTTCTTCACCCTGACTTCGCGAGAAATCTCGAAGTCTACATCCTTGGCGTCAGAGGCTTTGGTTTTGTCGTCGTTGTCGTCGTCGTCGGAGAGGTCTTGCGGCTCGAGCT
>JACLAB010003833.1_pt1 | contig 32785 bp, 22 predicted proteins | sample 8027921 | NCBI WGS metagenome assembly JACLAB01 (sample SAMN15725117, study PRJNA655200) | protist metagenome | isolation source: fluorescence activated cell sorting (FACS) single amplified genomes of... | place: USA: West Boothbay Harbor, Gulf of Maine | collected 2000-07-19 | reverse complement strand
GCCCGCACTTACAGGCGTTCAGTTTGCCGTTGTTGAGAGACATCGCGAACATGAATTAAACTATTTATTATTTGATTGATTGATTGAACGAAGAAGGATGTCGATATGTATTACAAGAAAAGAAGAGAAGAGAAGAGAGAACGCACGCGCAGGCAGACACGAAGAAAGACATGTATAAAAAATCATTACCGGCTGAAAAGCCGTTTGTACTACGAACTGTAAAATGTAACGAAGACGGAAAGAGGAATAAATACATATCTCGAACACACGAGAGGAGGAGGAAGAAGAAGAAGAAGAAGATTATATAACCTTATTTATTATTTGTAAAACTCATTGAAAACACTTACACGACTTCATGCACACGCATTACTCCTTCTTCGTCCCTCCGAGCGTCTCTTTCACTTTCTTCTCAAGCGAACCGTCGGCTTGCATCCGAGCGATAGTCATCATTTTATCCATAACTTCTGGACCGTGCTCGGCAATCAACTTATCCGCCTGTTCTTTCGTCATCGTCATCACGTTCTTCACCGCATCGGAATCCTTCACGTTTTGCATGTACTTCTTCGCGTCTTCCGGTAAGTTCGCCAGATGTTTATCGAGCACTTTCTCGTATCTAAAAAAATATGGCTTCACAACTTTATTAAACACCATTGTCGTCTGAATAGGCCCATCGAAAAGTAAGGAAAAATACAGCGCTGCTTTCACTTCTGCCCAAAACGGAATCGGATTGATTGGCACGTAACTCTCGTACGCGGTGATAATCGCGTGGATGACCCAATACATCAACCTGTGTTATTCATGCGCGCAACATATTTCGAAGAAGAACATCACGCGTGATGCGCGTTAGTTAGAATATTCGCGAAATTGGAAAAAATGTGTTCCCCCTCCAATTTTAAATTGTTGTTTGTTTATGTAACAATAATACTAATAAAAAGAGAAAGAAGGAAATTATACCATTTCACGTCATCGTCGGGAGTGACGGACATCAACGCTTTGCACGACGCGTACGGCGCGTACGTGCAATTCAGCGCGTTCAGAAGTCTGTTCGTGATAAATCCAAGCATTTTTTTTGTTAATTTATGAGCACTTTTGGTTGCAGAAAACGAGAGAGCGCAGCTTTTTCGCTCTTTCTTGTCTTTTGCGAAAGGAGGATGAAAAATCATCATAAAAAAAGCAATCGTAATCTCGTAAAGGCGCACACACACCACACCATGTTACGAAAGATCGCACAAACTTCGGTCTCTAGACACGCGCAAATGCGCAACGCACTCGCGAACGGGTCCATGGTGAGGGTTTCACGTTCGCATGCATCTCTCTATTTTTACAATCATCGTTTTTTTTCTCGCTCTAAAAAGGCAGCGCGAATTTGAAAGCATCACTCAAAAATGAATGGAAAACTGACCCGAAATACTCTTTATTTTTGCAGAGAAACTTTGCCGCCGCGTCGACCGCGGATGATGCTAAGTACCAGGTACGCGTTTACGACGTTTGATTTGTAATTGTACGATCGCGACGTTTGATCGAGCGGTGGTTTCGATTGGCATTTTTTATTTTACGCTCTTTTTTCTCCCTCTCCTTGAAAAGCAAAGAGAGAGAGAGAGAAGGAGAAATGAGTTTATTTGACTTTTCTTCGCGAGCGCATGAACTGACGATACGAAATAATTCCTTTTTTGATCAACGAACCACAGCCTCCACTGAAATTGTTCGGTACCGCCGCTCGATACGCCTCCGCGTTGTACACCGCCTCGGCGAAGAAATCCGCCTTAGCGGCGGTGGAAACTGAAATCAAGCAAATCGTCTCCCTCGCCAACTCGGACAAAAAGTTCAAAGAGTTCATGGAAGATCCGACGATGGCGAGAAAGAAAAAGTTGGCTGGATTAGACGAGTTTTGCAAGGGTGGAAAGTTTTCAGAGACGACCTCGAATTTTATCAAGGTTGTTGGCGAAAACGGTCGATTGAGTGAATTAGAGAAAATCGCAGAGTGCTTCGAGGAGTTGTGCATGGCGTCGAGAGGGGAAGTGAAGTGCGTGGTGACAACGGCAGAACCGTTGGATGCGGCGATGTTAGCGGATGTGACGGATGCGTTGAAGGGACACGTGCCAGCGAACTCGAAGGTGATTGTGAGTACAAAAGTAGATCCGAGAATTGTGGGCGGGATGACGGTTGGCATCGGGGAGAAGTATTTAGACTTGAGTTTGCTCTCGAAGATTAAAAAGGTTGAACATTTGATTGCCAATCCGGTCTAACTGAACCGGACAGAACAAACAAACATAAGCACACTTATATAATCTGTAATAACACAACAAAAGTATATAGTAGAATTATTATTATTATTATTATCGTTACACACTACACGCTCTCCTACGCGGCGCGACGCCGCGTCTATCATTGTTTTTCTTCTACGCGCACATCTCATCGTCATCATCTACACTAAGAGCAACAATTCCTGGTCACAATGTTCCCATCCCCTCTCGCTTCACTTAAATTCACACCGAATTCTCCTCTAGCTCCTTTACTATTCCCGCTCGGTCCGTCTTTCAACAAACTCGGCGTCTCCACGATGGCTTGTAACAGCTCATCGAATATCTCCTTCACGCTCACTCTCGTCTTTGCCGAACACTCTAAAAACAAACACCCGTTGCGCCGCGCGAACGCGATCGCGTCTTCTTTCTTCACTTTTCGCTCGTTTTCCTTATCTACTTTGTTCCCGACGACGATTTTAATCGCATCTGGAATCGTCGAGTACATGTCCACCTCTTTCTGCCAGACGTTTTCCACGCTCTCAAAGCTCTCCTTTGACGAAATATCGTACACGAATACGATGCCTTGCGCGCCTCGATAATAACTCGACGTCAAGGTCCGAAACCGTTCTTGTCCCGCCGTATCCCACACGGTCAGTTTCACCGTCTCGTTCGTCTGTTTCAACTTCACGTACTTCAGTTTAAAATCAACGCCAATCGTCGTACTTATGTCCTCTAAATCTGTGTCCGGGTCGATGAATCTCGAAAGTAACGAGCTTTTCCCGACCCCGGAGTCACCGACGAGGAGGATTTTTATCAGGTGCGAATACTCCCGAAACTTTGTTCCTGCCGCGCTCTCGACACTCATTTCTCGAAACCACCGTTTTAGTATTACTACTCCTACTACTTTTACACCACGACCCGAAGAAAAGCGCTCTATGTACCGGTTTTGTGTTCGTCGCTTTTGTGTCGCTTTTTGTCTCATTTCTCCCTCTAAAAAACCTCCCAAAAACAGCCCAAAAACTCAAGCAAAAACTCAAAAATTTGACAAAAACTCAAGTCTTTTTTAAGAAAAAACGATCACAAACCGCCACATTAACGAGACACGAATAAAGAAATAACCACAAAAGATCAACAACATGCCGTACGCGTCCGAATCATTCTTGCGCACCGCCGCTCGCGAAGGGAAGAAAATGTGGCCGTTTTTAGCCGGTTTCGCCTTCGTCGGTGCAGCGGTCACGTATTCGACGACGACGATTACGAGCGAGGATAAAAAAGCGAGCAAGTTTCTCAATCCTGGTGGACATTAATGCATACGCGTATGAAGAGAAAGAGAGAGAGAGAGACGAAACGACGATGACGACGTTTAGTGGCCGAGATGGAGAAGAGTGAGGAGGAGGAAAGTTATAAAAGTGTTGCGCGAGAGTAGCGCGTATTCGTGAGAGAGAGAGAGAGAGATCCGTCTTTTATAGCCCTCGTTTCACACGATGTAAATTAGTAATAGCGAAAGAAAGAAAGACTAAAGAAAATAGAAAACAGAGTGCATCTATCTGTGTTGCCCCGCGATTTCGTTGTTTCTCATTTGTTCTCTGCGTTCTATCATGCGTTCGTTCGTTTTTTTGCGGGTGTGAGATTGTGGCTAAAGTTGTTCAAACGTTGAAACTGTCTCTGCTATGCGGTCGCGTGCTATTCGCGCGGTTTCTTTCTCTCTTCTTCGCTTTTTACTACTTGTTCTTTTCGAGATTCTTAATCAGCTTGTTCCGTATCGCCGTCAGCTCCTCCGTGCCTTCGATTTTCGCGTAGTGCTTTAAAATCAACTCCACGCAGCTTAGCGGTAAAGAGTGTAACCCGGGTCGTTCTTTTTGCTCTTTCGTTTGCGTCTCTAAATCTCTGCTCAAGTGTAACTTGACGTTCTTCTTCGGGACGATGTCGTTTGGTACCGAACACCCGTGAATACCACCACCTCCACCTAATAAGGACATGCGTCCGTTATTTCGTCGTCTTCCCGGGGACATGATTGGCGAGTGCAAGTGTTTGTATTTGTCGTAGATGATGCCTTTTTGGATTTTCTCGACGATGCGTTTGGACTTTCTCGCTTTGCCTTCCGGCGGCGGCGGCGAGAGTTCTCGGTCTGAATCTTCCGGTAAACCAGCCTCTCGGGAAAGGCGCTCGGCTTCACGACCTCGTTTGTTCTCTTGCCTCATCTCCGCCTCCTTCGCTTTCTTCTCTCGCACTGCTTTCGTATCTAACCAACAATACTCCTCGTCTTGCGGTTTCTGCTCTAACGTCAACTTTTCAAATCGACTCAAAATCCTCGGCCCGCTCTTCTCCTCGTCCCATCGATCGGGAATCTGATCGTCCCGTAACGTCCCACTCTCCTTCTCCTTCTTCTCATCCTCCTCCGTGTCCGAACTCTCTTCTTCGTCTGAATCGTAATCCTCGTCCGAGGAATCTATTTGATGTCCATCTAATCGAATCTGTCTTAAATCTGGCGGCTTCCTCCTGTGCCTCATCTCGCACAACAAAAAAGTCTGCACGATCAATCTAAACGCCGGCGATTGGTACGCAAAGTGCTTACTCGGCGCCCAATCGAACCACTGACACTTTTTCGGCTTCGTCGTGTTCTTTGAAATAAAAAACTCCAACGAATCCGGCCCCGTAAACAACTCTGGATGGTCAAAAAACAAAGCTCCTATATTCTTCACCACCTCGTCCGTCGTCGTCTCTTGGTTCCGAAACTTAATCAACATCGTCAATAACGCTTTATACGGTCTCTCGTCTTTGCTATAAATCTCTCGTATTCGCTTCAAAAGGTTGTATCCTCCGTTTATCGTCGGTTGGTTCGGGTTCGTTTCCTCTTTTTTGATTTCGCTATGTTGTTGCTGTTTGTTTTGTTGCTGCGTTTTTGCCGAGTCCTCTCGTTTGAAGTCCGATTTTTCTTTTTTGATCTGTGTTGTTTGGAAAGAGTTTGTTTGTTAATAAATGTGTGCACACATACACACACACACAAACGCGCGAACGAACGATGCGACGAACACGCAACACACGCGAGAGAGCACAAAAAACAAAGAAAAACAAAAGAACCTGCGTACCTGCGCAGATTTAACCGCGTGTCGTCCGTATTTATACGCCTGTTGATTTTTGCGAGGAGAGATATGGTGAGTTCGCCGCCGTCTTCAAAACGCGCTCGAGAACAGAGAGAGTCTACACACAAAAGAAGAAGAGAAGAGAGGATAAAGAAAACGCAAATTTTGCTGCTCACATCTGGTAAAAAACAGTTAAACCCGTCCAACAAGTCCTCGTGGCCTTTGAGTAACTTCTTCACTCGTTTCACCACGTCCGTGGTGTCGTATCTGTGCGTTTGTTTTTTAAGAGCAAAAAGGAAAAGAGAGAGTTTTTTTTTTCGGTGAGTCGTCCAAAAAGTCAACCTAACGAGAGAGCAAGGGCCAGCCTAAAGAAATAAAGCAGAAAAGCAGCCTCTAAATAAAAGCAGCAAGCAGTAAAAAGAAGACGATTTGAGGGGCTTGTCTCCTCTCGATTCAAGAGATGTCTCTTCTCTCTTGGGGGGCTATTATCTCTTTGAAACACGAACGAAATAGAAACACGCACCTGCCGCTCTTAAAGTCTCTCATGACGTCCAAAAAAGCCTCGTACACGTGGCCTTGGTCGCCGTTAAAGCGCAGTTTTACCGTTCGCACGTACACCAACGCGTCGTTGGCGGTTTGCGGGGGTTGTTGTTCGTCCTCGTGCGCGCTCGTCATTGTGTTTTAGCAGAATGCAATTTGAACCGCCTTTTCCCCCGGGGGACCCGATGAGAGATGAATTTTCGAGAGGAAAATGCCGAGATTCGAATCGACCTCTTCGCGTGCGCGCGCGTTCGAACTCTGTCTAAAAACTCGCTCGATCGCGAGTCTGTGCAAGGATTGCGACGACTCGATCGTTTCTGGCCGTTCTTCGGCGTTTTTCGGTGTCCTGTTTTCGATTCGTTCACACAGCACTATATAGAAAAACTGGGGAAAAAGAAACCCATATGAAAAACACGCTCTTTTGGGTCCATAAAAAACAACTGCTGCTTCCGAAAATCATCCGAGCTCTTTCTCCCGAGGGGTCAAATTGACGACGGTTTGCAGTTGACAGGACAAGGAGGATGAATTTTTCTGAAAATATCATTTTGGTACCACACCACACCACGAGTGAGTTGTACCTCACACTCTCGCTTGAACGCAAGAGATACTTGTTTGTGTGCGGGAGGGCAGAAGAGAGAACACGCACTCGCGCACGCACGAAAATATGGCACCACCACCGAAAAACAACACTTCGAAACGAAGCGCGCAGAACCACGACGCGCGCCCCGGGTCGCCGCAACCGCTCGTCTCCCCGAACTCGCTCTCTTTGAGTGCGAGCAAGAAACACAAACGAAACAACAGCGCCGTCGCGATGATGGAAAATGTGAAACCATCGATTTCCCCGGAGTCGATGATGATGCTCATGGACGACGGAGACGAGGAAAGAGGACAAAATCTGGAAGACGACGAGAACGACGCGTCTCGAAACGAGACGTTCGATGCGGTGGTGAAAGTCTACGCGGTGCACACGGAGCCAAACTATTCTTTACCGTGGCAAAGAAAAAGGCAGATGCCTTCGACGAGCACAGGTTTCGTCGTGGAAGGGAAACGGATATTGACGAACGCGCACTCGGTCGAGCATTCGACGCAAGTTAAGTTGAAAAAGAGAGGGTCGGATAAGAAGTTTATAGCTAAAGTGTTGGCGATTGGAACGGAGTGCGATTTGGCGTTGTTATCGGTGGAAGACGAAAAGTTTTTCGAAAACATCACGCCGTTGAAGTTGGGCGCGTTGCCAAAGTTGCAAGATAGCGTCACCGTGGTCGGGTACCCGATTGGTGGGGTTGCGATATCTGTTACGAGTGGTGTTGTGAGTAGAGTCGAAGTGACTCAATACGCGCACGGCGCGACTGAATTGTTGAGTCTACAGATTGACGCGGCGATTAACAGCGGCAACAGCGGAGGACCGGCGTTCAACTCTAAAGGGATGGTGTGCGGCGTCGCGTTTCAGAGTTTAAAACACGACGATGCCGAAAATATCGGATACGTTATTCCAACTCCAGTCATTACGCATTTCGTGCGAGACTACGAGTTGAATAAAAGATACACTGGCTTTCCGGCACTCGGATGCGACTTTCAAAAATTGGAAAACGCCGATTTGAAGAGATCGAAGAAAGTCCCCGAAGGCGAAAGCGGCGTTTTGTTACGAAAATTGGAGCCAATCTCAAATTCTGCAAAATCTGGACTGAAAACAGGCGACGTGCTGCAAAATTTTGACGGCGTTGCCGTTGCGAGCGACGGAACTGTCCCGTTTCGAGCTGGCGAGCGCATCTCGTTTTCCCACTTGGTGTCCAAAAAATTCGTCGGCGAAAACGCAGAAATAGAAATCTTACGAGACGGTAAACCGATGAAGTTCTCCGTCCCGATGGAAAACAAGAAACGATTAGTTCCAGTACACATGGAAGGTAAAACGCCGGAATATTTTATCATCGCCGGTCTCGTATTCACGACTGTTTCGTGTCCGTATTTGAAGTCAGAGTTTGGAAAGGACTGGGAGTACGACGCTCCCGTTCAACTCTTATCGCGAATGTACTTGAAAGATATGACCGAACCAGACCAAGAACTCGTGATATGCTCGCAAGTCTTAGCGCACGAAATCAACATCGGCTACGAGGATTTCTCCAACCTCGCGGTGGAAAAATTCAACGGCAAACCGATTAAAAATCTCAAACAGTTAGTCGACCTCGTCGAATCCTGCTCCGAGGAGTATTTGACGTTTGAGTTAGACATGAAAACGCTCGTCGTTTTAGACAACGAAAAAGCGAAGCAATCCACGAGAGAAATTTTAGACGTGCACGCGATCCCAAGCGACAAGAGTAAGAATTTGTTTTCGTAGTACTAGTATGTGTTGTATTATCAGTCTTTGAGAGTACCTTCTGAAAGCGAATAAAAATGACGACCCCCGAGACAAGAGACAAGAGAAAAACAAAACAAATTCGTCGCATTTTCCAGATCTTCCTCTTTCGTGGTCGTCACTCTTTCTGAGAAGCGCAACCTTTTTATTCACACCGTTTGAAGAACAAACAAAATGTCCGCGAGAAACCCAACCCCTCAAGACGACGAGAGCAAAGGAAAAGACATCCCGTCCATCCTCCCTCTCGCCCCTGGAGGCGTGTACGCGGTCAAGTGGGAAACGCGGATGAAACGCGCGGAAAAGTTGGCGATTACTCCACTTCCTGATTATCGAAATCCGTTCGGTGAGGCAAAAGCGGAAAATCCAATCGCGTTTTTCGACATCGTCGCGGGTGGGTATTACTTAGGTCGAGTGGAAGTTGAAGTCAAGCGAGACATGTGTCCAATCACGGCGGAGAATTTCTTGAAGTTAGTCGAGTATAAGTGTTACGCCGGAACGAAGTTCAAAGTGTATCCTGGAAATTGGCTCGTCGGTGGGGACATCTCGGACTTGGACGAAGTCGTCTGGGACGCCAACGATCCGGAGTTTTTCAACTATCCGGAGCTGCTGCCGGAAGTTCGAGCCGGTGGACAGTCGATATACGAGGATGCATTGTTTAAGGATGAGAATTTTGATCTGAAGCACGACGGGCCGGGGGTGTTGACCATGTATAACGACGACGAACCAGACGCGAACGGGAGCCGCTTTATGATTACGTTCGATACGAAGAATAAAGAATTGGACGGGAAGCACGTGGCGTTCGGGCAAGTCGTGAGTGGATTTGATTTATTGTATTCTTTGCAAAAGTTAGGTGATGCGAGACAAGAAGGGGATACGTTTCAGAGGGTGACGATTGAGAAGTGCGGGATTAAGAGTACCGGTAGCAACGCTGTGGCGGCGATGGCACAACAACAACAACAACAACAACAGCAACAACAACGACAACAAGGGGTGACAACGGCAGCAAGAGCGATGAGTAGAAAAGCAAACGGTAGAAAACACGCGTTACGACGGACTCGTTTCGTCCCACCGCCTTTCATTCGCGCTTGCTCACTCGCCTCGTCGTCTTCCGTGATGCGAATGTTTTGATGCGGAAAAAACATATCACAACATAAAATTAGCAAAGCGTACCAGTAGCAAAATCTTCTTCCTAGTATATATGTATCAAAATGAACACACAGTTACATCATTAAAACCTAAGTATTTTAGTAGTAGTAGTAGTAGTAGTACAAAAAAGCGGACATGCGTGAGTATTTCATCGTCACCGTTTCAAAACTTCCCTGACTTCCTCTACCGCGGCCCATCCTCGAGCGAGCTTGGCGTTCACAGCCTCGGGAAAATCTTTCGGACACCCTTCGATGATTTGCATCGCCGCCTCCGCCAACGCTCTCGCCTCTCCAACTTGTAAACAATACATCCCCTCCTTCCTCTTCCTGTACAAACAATCCATCAAAACTTCAAACTCTTTATTTCTTCTCGGCATGGATGAAAAAATCGAATTCCAATGGCTCTTCAACTCCCTCGCGCTTTGCTCGAAACTCCACGGCGGCGGCGTCGACGTCATATCCGCCCACATCTCGTCCCCGAATTCCGCTCGCAAACCACCCTCTAACACCAACGGCAATATCTCCGTCAGAGTCTCAATCACTCTCGTCACGCACTCCGTGACGTTCTCCACGGATAAACTCGTCGGTTGGTTCGCGTACGACGCGTATCTTTGCTCTTTCGCCGAGCCTTCTCTCATTCCACTTCCACTCACGAAATCGTTCCCAATCGTGCTCGGATTCTCCGCTAAACCATACTTCGGTGCGATCACGTTTTGTACCATGTGTGAAGGCACGCCGTATAAGTGCGCGTCTTGCACGAGCATTTGCCCGATGTTTCGCACTTTCCCGCCTCTTCCTTTGCACACTTTCAGATCCGATTTGAAGTACCCCGCGGAGAACCACGATTGCATGGAGGCGTAATCGAACGGGCCTTTTTCTTGCCCGGATTCCGTGCGATAGTAGTATCCTAATTCAGCTGGATTGTTGTTGTTCATTGCTCTCGTTGTTACTGCTATTCTATTTGTTCAATCGCGCGTTGTAACTTTTATGACGTACCGCTCAAAGCGCGCTTTACAATGTGGATTGTTTCCAATGCAATTCGCCACTTTGTTGATGATGAGAGACTTCAAGTCATCGAAGGAGATGACCCGTTTTAGATGAAGAGAGCGCGACGAGAGGGAGAGAAACCATGAGCGCGACCCAAACCACCAGTCTCATCGCTTCTTCTCCCTCTTCTTCGAATGCGCCTCTCATGCGCCCAACGTCCTCGTTCACCGAATTGGAACAAAAACTCATGCGAAAAGCGCTCGAGCTCGCGGAAAACGCGTACGAGTGTTGGGAAGTCCCGGTCGGGTGCGTCTTTGCGAACGGGGAGGAGATCATCGCCACGGGGAGGAATAAAACGAACGAGACGAGGAACGGGACGAAACACGCGGAGTTTGTCGCGCTGGAATCTTTAACGAGGACTTTGGAGACCAAGAAGGGTGATGGTGATGGTGTTGGTGTTGGTGACGGTGACGGTGATGGTCTTCTATATGAACGTCGTCATCCGGAGAAGTTGGATGTGTACGTGACGTGCGAACCGTGCATCATGTGCGCGTCCATGCTGGGACAACTCCCATTCGAGCGAGTTAAAGTCATATTTGGATGCGCGAACGATAAGTTTGGCGGCGGCGGGACGTGTTTGAGCGTCCACGAGATGCGCGGCTTGCCTTCGTGTTTACAATCAGACACGGCCGACGACGGTTCGTCCTCCTCCTCGAAAGCGTACGAGTGCGTCGGCGGTTTGTTCAAAGACGAAGCCGTGGAATTGTTTCAGAGATTTTACGTAAGAGGGAATCCGAAAGCGCCATCGCCGCACAGAGAAGTGCGAGAGTATCCCTCGTGAACAGAACATGAAAACAGAACGTTTGCGCGTAGCGCGCTGTTTCGCAAAAGCCGTTTACGCACGTTCTTTCGAGCGCTTCGCTCTCACAGAGTTTCCTTACCTTTTCCCCTCGAGTATAATCATCATCATCGAGAAGGTTTTGCTTAAAGTTTTATGTAACTTCAAACATGTGTGCGCAACCTCGTCATAAGGCCTTTAACTCTCTCTTTTCCCCTTCAAACTTTAATTCTCTGCGTGCACGCTTGAACAACAAAGAGAGATGATTCCGACGACATCATCATCGACCACCGCGCGATACTCCTCGCACCACTATTACTACTCCTGAATGGCATCATCGCGAGAATAATGGGGAATCAAAAGAGGAAGAAAAAGCCGCCCGTGACTGGCGAGGCCGACGGCGAATTCGAGGCCAATTTCCCTTCGTTTCCCTCTCACGCGTCTCGAGAGATGACCGCCGTTACCACTGCCGAGGATGCGGAGGAAACGGAGGAGGAAAAGACGTCCTCGTCGTCGCGCTTTTCTTCCCTCGGGCGCTTGAAAAGAAACGAGGAGGGGGCATCGTCATCGTCATCGCCGAGTGTCGATTTCGGCTCGAATTTGACCGCGAATGTGTACGCACGAGAGGAAGGACAAGACGCCTCTTTGGACGTGTTCATCTCGCGAGCGTTCGCGAAAAAGAACGGGATTTCAAATTTTGAACGCGTTTTAATCTCCGTGATGGCGACGACGAGACAAGAAACAACCCCGAGAGGTGGTGGTGCTCTGACTACTCCGGGCGGTGGCGCAGAGGCTGGACTCGGGAATACGTTGACGTTTTGTATGCCAGAAGACGCGGATGTCGCTTCCGTCGTCGGCGAGCGGAAAGCGACGCTCGGTACGCCAGTGGCGAAGGCTTTAGGAGGAGAGAGCGCGATGATGAAAAAAGTGAATCAGAGTGGACCGGCGATGCAGCGACCGTGTGTTTTTGCCGAGGACGAAGACGTCGTTCGAGAGCGGTTTCGAGGAGGCGAGTGGAAAGCTTTGGATGTGAGACACGTGGCGGGGGCGATGCTCGATTTGGACGTCGCCGCGCCCGACGATGCCGTCAGAGAGGCTTGCGATGGACGGTTTGCTGTTCCAGGGAAATCGGCAGTACATTCGGCTTTGGAGAAATCGCAAGTGTCGTTATCTAGGAGACTGTGGCTTTCGCTCGGGTGTCCTCCGGCAGATGCGCTTGTGTGCGTGCGAAAAGCGACGAGGGGTGGTTTAAGGAAAGTAAAGAAGGTGACGTTGAAATTATACGCCATGGAGGCGGCGTTTGCGGTTCGCGCGGAAGGCGCGTGGTTGCGAGACTCGCTCGCGAGGAATCGACGTACCACTAGAAATGATTTATCGTCGTTGGAGATGTTAGCTTTGCGCGCGCTACGCGATCGCGGATATCGCGTCGGGCAGATTGTGCGTTTACCGCTTTTAGGCGTCTCGGCATTGTTTGAAGTGATTTCGATGACAACGACGGGTGATGAGAATATGAACGCGTTTGTTAGTAATGACGAGATCGGTGAGATCGACGAGGAGACCGAAACGTGTGAACTGCTCGGCCGAGACGCGAATAAAAGTGATACCAATGCAAAGAACCAAGACGGTAAAAACAACAACAACGAAGAAGAAGAAGAGGATGAAGAAGACCATATCGGCAGTGCTGTTTTCCGCGCTCGTGCCGCAGGCGCTTCGATCAAATCTGAATCATCGTCCTCTCTTAATAAAAGTAGAACCAGAAATGTACTCGCCGGATGTGAATCGCACATCGTCGCGTTAAAAGATATCGTCACGCTCCCGCTGGTCAACGCTGACCTTTTCAAGAAGTGCGGCGTCGCGCCGCCTCGAGGCGCTTTGCTTTGGGGTCCACCCGGGACTGGTAAGACGCTTTTAGCCCGACACGCGGCCGAGACGTCAAACGCGACGCTTTTTGTCGTCGATGGACCTGAGCTTGTCGGCTCTGTCGTCGGTGAAACCGAAGAGGCCATCCGTGAAGTCTTTCGAGCGGCGGCGAAAGCGAAACCGGCGATTGTCTTGATCGACGAACTCGACGCGCTTTGTCCTTCGAGAGGCGAGAACGTCCAAAACTCTGGCGGTAGTTCCGGCGAAGGAGGAGAGGAATCACATTTGAACACGCGAGCGGTAGCGGCGTTGACGGAGATTTTTGATGGCAACGTCGTTAATCTTGACGGCATTGTCGTTTTGGCGACAACGAATAGACCCGACGCCGTTGATGTTGGACTGAGACGACCGGGAAGGTTTGATCGCGAACTCGAAGTAAACGCTCCGGATCCGCAACAAAGATTTGAGATTTTGAAATCACACTTGGGAACGATTAAGCACGATTTGACGGAGGAGATTATTCGCGAAACCGCGTGGACGATGCATGGATTCGTCGGCGCTGATATCGCGCAACTCGTTCGAGATGCCGCCTCAAATGCCATGCGCAGGATAATAGCTGATCAACAACGTAACGGTAACGATATTTCGGGAGCGATGTCCAGTTTGCAACTCGACGAGACTACTGATATAATCACGTCGCCATCTTCGTCCACGAATGATAGCGTCACGATTGAAGATTTTATCGTCGCAAAGAATCGCGCTCGGCCTTCGGCCATGCGTGACATCAACGTCGAGATTTCAAGCGTTAATTGGGACGACGTCGGTGGTCAGGCCGACACAAAAAACTCGTTGAAGGAACTCGTCGAGTGGGCGGAAACGCATCCAGACGCGATGCAGAAGATTGGCGCGAAACCGCCAAACGGTATTTTGTTATACGGGCCTCCCGGATGTTCCAAAACAACTTTAGCTCGCGCTGTCGCTTCACAATCGAAACGAAACTTCTTAGCCGTGAAAGGTCCCGAGTTGTTCTCGAAATACGTCGGCGAGTCCGAAAAAGCCGTCAGGACGCTCTTCAAACGCGCTCGAAGCGTTGCGCCGTCGATAATCTTCATCGACGAAATTGACGGTTTGGCTTCTTCCCGAGGCGGCGGCGAAACAAAGTCGGAAGGTAGTTCCGTCTACGATCGGGTCGTGACGCAGTTGTTGCTTGAAATGGATGGGTTAAACTCTTCTTCGCGAGCAGAAAAAATTGCCGTCATTGCGGCGACGAACCGCCCAGATTTAGTCGACGAAGCTTTGCTTCGTCCCGGTCGTTTCGATCGCCTTTTATTCGTAAAAGCGCCCGAGACGAGTAAAGAACGCGCGGAAATCCTCGCGTGCGCTTTTCGTAAAACGCCGTTAGCGCCGGATGTCAACTTAGAACGCGTTGGTGACATGACAGAGAAATTCACCGGCGCAGATTTAGCAAATTTAGCGAGAGAAGCGGCGTTATGCGCGCTTGAAGAAGAAGACGAGAACGAGACGGAAATCGAGGCCGTTTACATGCGACACGTAGAAAAGGCCATCTCGAGTGGAAGTTCCACGGCGTCTCCAGAACCTTCGGCGGAAATGTTACAGATGTATAACGCGTTCTCTAGACGTGGTTATTAGTAAACTCTTTGTATTATACACACTCATAGCAAAGCAAAATTATATGAAATTCTAATTCTATTAATCATAATACCCAACCTCCTCTCTGATTAAATCGTCTCGCCAACGCGAGAGTAAGTATTCTGCCAAGACGCTTCTCTCCGACGACTGCTCTTTATCCCTCGACAACGCGTGATCATCGTTTCCATCCTTCGCTACGCTTCTTTCGTAAACGGAGTTAAAAAATGCATCGATACTTCCCGCGACTGCAATTTCCATCCCCACGAGCGCAGAAAATACAGCATCGGCTTCACGCTTCGGAATTTTTAAATCGCGAAGCGCGTCTCCCACGTGATTTTTCAACAACAAACTCGTTCTCGGAAGCGCTTCATTCCCGTCGAGTTTGAAGCGCGATTTTGGACTGAGAGGATCCAAACTCGAGTTACTCGCCGTCGGCGATTTCTGTTTTTGTTGGTCCTGCAACTTCTTCGAGTACCGTCGGCCTAATGCACCCGAACCGAAATCCCAACTCGAGTTCCCGATCGACGATTCTGGTCTTGACTTTTGACTGCCAGACATCGTGGAATGATTCGAGCTCCGAGGACTACTCGCAAAGTCCTCGTCTGCTTCTTTTTGCGTGCTCGGCGTCGTCGCCGTTTCTTCTGAACCGTTCTCCGACGGTGTCGTTCTCTCTTCTGCGCTGTTCTTCTTCTTATCTACTTCTGCTACTTCTACGTCATTTTCTTCGTTCTCTGCGACCTTCTTGGTGTTCACGCGATCTGGTCGCGGCGGCGAGTGCAACGGAGGCGGCGGTTTTTTTCTCCGCGTTTTACCCTTCTTCTCCTCTTTCGTCGACGCGTCCGGCGGCGGTGCCGTCAACTCTGACGCTAAACTCGACGTCTGTCGTCGGACCTTTTCTGCTGAATTCACCGCGCCATTCTTCGCCTCTGCAATTATCGTCGACACTTCCTCTCGCTCCTCCGCGCTCGCGTTGTTACTTTCCCCGTTACTCGTCTTGTTCCCGACAGTACTAGTGCTCGCGTCGTTACTCGCCGATTCCGCGGCGTTCACACCGCCAACCTTTAAGAACGGATGCTTCAACAACTCTTCCGCACTCGGCCTCTCCTCGGGGTTCATTTTCACGCATTGTTTCACGAAATCTCTAAACTCCTCCGAAAAATTATACGTCACTCCTCCGTCTTCTTCGTTGTCTTCGTTGTTTTCCGTATACGGCAACTCTGGCGGCGCCGATTGCGGAATTACAAACAGAGCTCGCATGGGATGTAAATGCGCGTGTGGCGCCGACCCAGTCGCGGCTTCAATCGCCGTTATCCCTAGACTCCAAATATCCGCTTTCTCGTCGTACCCGCTCGGTCCGTCAAACCCGCCGGTTCCGCTCGATTGAATAACCTCCGGAGCCATCCAAAACGGCGTCCCGGCAAACGTCTTCCTTCTCGCCCCGATCGTTTGCGTCATCTGCCCGGACACCCCAAAATCCGCCAATCTCACCTCCCCGTTCTCGTTCAACAAAATGTTCGCGCACTTCACGTCTCGATGAATTTTTCCTTCCTCGTGTAAATACTTCAACGCTTTCACCACGTCTCGCATCAACACTCGAACGATTCGCTCATCCAACGGCGTCTCTCGACATAAATCCTGAACCGATCCCCCGCCCATGTATTCCATCGCAATTGCTAACGTGCTCGTTTTCGGTACCAACCACGAGCCTAAATATTTCGTCACGTGCGGGGAATCGCAGTTCGCCAACACGTTGATTTCGCGCTGAATGTCCAAAACGTCGTCCTCGCACTCTTCCAAATCCACTAACTTTATGGCGACGGTTTCGTTGTTATTGAGCACATCTAACGCGCGATGGACGACGCCGGTCGTCCCTCGACCGACGAGTTCGAGGAGCTGGAAACGGTTGACGAGCAGAGCAGAGGAAGGGAGAGGCGCGCCATCTTCCTCCTCCTCCTCCATTCTTGGTGGTAATGTTGGTGGTGTTTTGGGGGGGGGACTGTGCCTTGTTTTTATGAGAAATGGAGCAAAAAACAGAAAAGACGAACGAATTGATTATTATATCGACGCGTGGATGTTTGTGTGAGTACTATTAATAACTACAAACGCGTACACGCTGACGTGGTGGTAAAGTGACTACCAATCGAACCGTTTCAACGTGGTCGTGGCTTCGATCAAATCTTTCTGCGTTTTCCTTCTTCGGTAAAAAATCGGACAGTCTCTCGACGTGCACAAGACGTCTTGGTGCAACGAACCTTGACATCTTTGACATTGCGTCCATAAACGGTTGAAGTCTTTCTCGAGTTCGTTCACCGTGACTAACGCTTTTTGGAGATGTTTAGATTCGTCTTCCACGCAGTGTTTACACAAAGATTTGGAGAGCTTTTCGTCCGTGATTGGTGCGCGGCAACCGACGCAGGACGGGCGGACTTTCGCGAAGCGCATGATGCCGCCGGCCAAGGTGGAAGACGGGGTAGGTAACGCGATCGACCTGGTGTGTTCACCAGAGAGAAGAACAGATGCGGCGTTCTGTAGTATCGGTTCGAACAAACGCAACAAAGGTTTGGTCAAGAAGTTGTCCAAGTAGTGCTTGTGATCGATGGGTAAGTTGTTATCCATGGCGTAAATCGGGCACTCGGATTTCTCGTACCCTTTGGCGTTTTTCGTGGCTTTAATCATGACGTATGCGACGCGGTCGCCAACAACTGGAGCCGTCGCTGGGTCGCGAAGGAACATGCGTTGTGCCAACTCCGCGTGCGCCGCTTTGACCGCGTATTCGTCCGCGGTTTTCGTCAAACCTTTGGTGATGACCAAAAGCGACAAATCCAACTTATTCATCAGTAAATCCGAGATGGTGTTTTGGACGTATTTGACCGCGCCAGGGATGTCTCTATCCATGAGGATTTTCGTCAAGCACGTTTCGACGACCTGGCGCACTAACAGACAGTTATCGCGACGCACAGTTTCGATGCCTTTGGTATCCATTTTTGTCCACTTTTCGCTGTTTTCCCAGAGTAAACCGGCGTATCTTTTCTTGGAGATTAACAAATACGGCCAGTAACACTTTTCAAATTCTAACTTGATGGGTTTCGTAAACGTCGCGGAGACGTAATCGGCGGCTTCTAAACCATACTCCATGCTCGTTTTTAATTCTTTACAGTTGAATTTAATCATCACGGAATCGGTATCGCCGTATATGACTTCGGCGTCGCCTTCGTACCCGTTGACGGTGGTGTATTTTTCCTCGACCAATTTCTTCGTGTGGTCAATCATCTGACGACCGTACGCCGTCGTCGAGGCGGAAATCTCCAAACACGGAAGCTGACCGACCGTGGCGCCGGTAAAACCATACACGGAGTTGGCGGATATTTTCAACGCCAACTGACGACCGTCTAAAACCGCCCGTTCTAAAGGATCCGTCGCTTTTTTTAAATCCTGTTTCGCTCGTTTCCGCGCCGATAACAGTTCCTCTAAAATTTCCGGAAGGATACCTTTGAACTGCGTGGATTTGACAAAAACATCTCCGGTTGGCGCTTTCGTGTACGCTTCCGGCGGTAAATCCGCCACGTCGTGTTGCTTGACCAACGTGCAATAGCACAAATTGTGCGCCATCATGATGGAAGGGTACAAAGAGGCGAAATCGAGCGTCGCGATTGGAAGCTCGTAATACCCAGCTTTCGCGTCCAAAACAGTCGCGCCTTCGTACGCGACTTCACCTTCTAATTGCGCGTTCGGACCGTTTCCTCGGTCTCTTCTCGCTGGGATGATCAATCCGCGTTGTCTGGCTTTTCGCAACAGCTGTGACATGACTTTAATCGATTGTCCTCTCGCCAACAAGAAGGACAACGGGACGCCGGTAACTCTGGACATTTCGATGTAGTTGTACGTATACATGAGTTTATCCAACAGACGTTGCGGCAAATACGCGTCCTTCAAACAGTACACCGCCAAACGTCTTCTGGTTTCCGCGGTCCCGGCTTGTAACTCGGAAATCGCCGAGTGATGCACGTCTTCTTTCTGCTCGCCTAAGAAGTGCGCGGACACCGAGTTCAAAGAGTAACTCGAAAGTTTATAATCTCTTTGAATCGCTTGGAGCATATCAAATTGAACTCTTCCTTCGATGGTAATTTCTTTCGACTCTCTCGTCCCGTACGCTTTGGAACTAAACGTCGTGTCTTTAATCGTCAGTTGTTTCCCGATAATTCTCCCCCAATACGGAAAATCTTGCACGCCTAGCGTTTGCGCGCGTTTGATGAGATATGGGAAATCGAAATTGACAATGTTATAGCCAATGAGCATGTCTGGATCGACGGCGCGCATAAACTTACCCCAGTCTCTCAATAACTCCCGCTCGTCTCGAAACGATTTCACCTCTGCGCCGACGATTGGCGCGCACGTGTCTAGCGTCCAAATCGCTTTAATAATCGGCGAATCCGAGCCTTGTTCGGTGACGAGCGTGGCGATTTGAATCACCGGATCCTGTTCGGCGTCCGGGAAGAAACCTTTTCTCCCAGCGCACTCGATATCGACGGACAAAATTCTGAACGGCGCCAACTTTGAATATTTTCCTTCCGCGGCGTGCGAGATGAATCGATCGAACATAACGTCGCACTCGATTTGACAATAACTCGCTTTCCTTTGTTGCGGACGCACGCGATAATTTTTCGCCGGTAATTCCAACCAGTTCCCACCGACAACTGCTCTGTCTACCATAAACCTTAACGTGTACAGAATGTTACTCTCAAACGTTGGAAACGTTAACGCGCTTTGGTGCAACTCGTCCACGTGTATCCCATTTTCTAAAATCCCTCTCGCTTGCGCCACTTGCGTCGGCAACATCATGATGATGCGTAAAAAACGTCCTTTCTTCCCGTTCGGTTGGAAATTCATGAGCGATTGTTTATCTAAAATCAAATGCGCGTCCAGCGCGAAATGCCTCGCCGAATTCGACGACCTTTGGTGCGCCATCATCTGCGAATTCAAAGACATCAAAAACGCCGGAATGTGTTGCTCCGTGAAAGTTTCCGGCACCGCGCAGTAAAAATACGGGTTGAAACCGTGCACGTGCACGCACACCGAGTGGCCGTCTTCGGTCACGCCAAACATTCGCAAAATCGCCGCCTGGCCCTTCGACCGTCTCTCCTGGCCGAGCATCTCGTGCGGCTGGCCGATGATGTAATCGATGTCCAACTGTTGAAAAACTGTTCGAGAAGTCAAAAAATGTGAGTTATGAAGTTTGAAAATCTCCCAAAGCGCAAAGCGAAGAGGACAAAGAAAAAGAATACGAACAACGCGTTTCAAAGAATAAGAGTGAACAACACAAAATCAAAACGCACGTATAGAATCCGTTTGACCATCGATCGGTCTCGCCAAAGGCTTCCTGTTCCAACTTTTCTTCTCCGCCTCGACGACTTTCACGTCGTCGGAGACTTTGCCTAAATCTTGGACGTACACCTCTTCCTCCAAGATTTCCTCGTTGGCACTCCAAGGATGTGTTTCTTGCGTCTCCAACTCGTCCTCTTCTAACTCGTCTTTTTTCGCGCGCTTTTTGTCCTCCTCCTCCTCGAAGTCATTTTCGTCGCCTTCTCTCTTGTTGGTGGTTGTGGTGGTATTCATCGTTTCCATCGTTCACGCGCAGAAGAACAAAGAGAAAGAGTATTTGTGAGGTTGTTGTGGGGAAAAGAAATGATTTTGGTTTTCTCTCTCGAGCTCTTTTTCTCGTTTTTTTTGAATTTTTTTTGTTGAAAGCTCTCGAGCTCTCTTTAAAGAGACTTGGACCCAAGACAAAAGGGAAAGGGAAGCGAAGGAGAGTTTTTTTGCTCTCTTTTGTCGTTGAAAAATATCTCCGAAAATATCTCGACGACGAGACCTGCACAAAGGCAAAAAAGAAGAAAAAAAGCATCCTTTCTTTCGAGAAGAAATATTCTCTCTTTGAAAGGGAGGCAGGGCTTCCTCTCTCCTCCCATCGTCGTCGTCGTCATCGTTGCGCAAAGAAGAGCAGCCGTCTCGAAATACAGAGCGCAAGAAAAAAAGTACAGAACAGCACGAGCACGGGCAAAAAATCCCGACATCTGGTGGAGAGAGGAAGTGTTGTTGGGCGTTTTATTGATCGAGAGAAGTTTGTGTTTGCGCGCGTTTTCCCCCTCTAATTTCCCTTCGGAAGGCATATTTATTGGTATTTATTGGTCTCTTCTTTCGACAATTTTTCTTCTTTTTGGTGGGAAAACTGCCCTTCTGAAACCTTCCTTTTCTCTCTCTCTCTCTCTCTCTCTCTCTCTGATTTTTTTTTTCTGTCGTTTCGGAAAGAAGGGAACGAAGAGGAGGAAAAATCAACACAAAAAATCACTACGGCGCGAGTACGTCGAGCGTCGACGACTCTCTCTACGTAATACTCTTCTTCAGAAGGAAGGAAGAATAGATTTAGAGAGATTCTTTCTCGTCGAAAACTTCCAGCGCAGAGGCGAGAGGAAATTCGCGTTGAGAAGAGTAGAGCGTAAAAGAGAGAGAGAGAGAAGGGGGATTTTAATTTCTTTCAGGCGAGAGAAAAAGGCGACTTTCAGTGAGAGCGTCCTTCTGTTTTTTTTATACGGACCTCTCTTTGTGCGCGCATTGAACGTGAGAAAAGAGGGCGAGAAGGTACGTGGATCTGCGTTTACGCTTTTGAATTGAACAGAATTTAGACTCTTTTACTCGTAAATCGATTTTTTTTGGGCACGAAGCCGTCGCGTTTAGGCGCACTGCGTGCGATTCGATGCGCGCGCGTGCCCTTCGGAATGCCTCATCGGGCAGTGCCTGAGAGGTGTCGAAATTCCTGCCCTTTGTCCCATTTTCTGAATTCAATCGCGCGCGAGGAGCGCGAATGGTTGAGATATTCGCTCGAAAACGAATGCCATTATACGCCTCATATCGAATACTTACGTTTTGCTTCTTTCTTTTTCATTGCATTCACACAGAAAGTGCTTTTATTCGCTCGAGAGAGAAGAATTGGAACATTGATTAGTGCCCCTCCCCAGTCCTCGGTCCTCTGTCCTCTAAAAGCGCTCGGTTGACGGCGGCGGCGAGAAAAAGAGAAAAAGGAAAGTAAAGATGGCGAATACTCAGTCGCCGACTGGGATTGCAGGGAAAAGATGCGCGCACTGTAACACGCACACGACGCCTTTATGGCGTAACGGTCCGGACGGACCGAAGACGTTGTGCAACGCGTGCGGCGTCAGAGACAATCGAAGACAAAACAAGACGAGAAACGTTCAGCAAAAACCTCGCGTGAAGAAGGAGCCGAGGCCAGAAAAGGCTGAAAAAGAAATCAAGAAGAAAGGCGATGGCAATCGACCGAAGAGAGGAAGTGCTGATTATAAAGACGGGATAGAAAATGACACGAACACTACGCCGACGAAGGGGAATAAGAAGAAGGTTTCTCAACGCGAGTTGAACGCGCGCATCCAAGGCTTTAATAAAGATCCGTTTGCGAAAACTGAGAATATTCACGTGCCACAGTTTGGTAAAGCGGAAACTGCGCAGTATTACGCGAGTATGAACGATGGGAAAGCGTACAAGCCGCCGCAGGGGTATCACAAGTCGGATGGCGGAGTCGTCGCGGCGAGGTTTGGTCCGAACACCGCGGCGGCGACGTACGAGTGCGACGACCAAGATTTGCAATGGCTCGAATCCCAAAGAGACGCGTTTGTTGCGGAAAACATGAAAGAAAAGAAGAAAACGAATACTGCGATGATGAAAAAGAAAGACCAGAAAAAGCAAGGAGAAGCAGAAGGAGGTAAACAAGCGGAGATGAAAGGTAAAGACGGTGTGACGCAAGAACACGTGGAGAAACTTTTCGACGTCTTTGAAGAAGCGTCCTGGTGCGCGTCGAGTATGGTGTCGTCGAACTCTGCGTGTGATATCGTCTTGGGTAGATGTTATTCGCCGTCGACGGAGGAAGATGCGCTGCACTGGACGTCAGACCAACCGATGCACGAAGCGTTTTTGGTTTCGCCGCCGCACTACAAACGCAACGATAAGAGACATAGTCTGCCGAATAAGTACGATACTTGGGGTGTGATTATGAATGGCGGTGAAAATTCCAACGACGCGACGTACGATTGCGTGACTCTCCCTCAAACTCCGAGTACAAACGACGTCACTGCCGGCGACGGAGGTCTCATCGGGAAGAAAATGAAAACTGCAACAACAACAACAACACATGCGAAATCGAAATTGAACAAAAGTGTGATTAATTCTGGTTCTGAAAATTCCTCCGAGTGCTCCGATGATGAGCACTTGGCGAGACTGGAAAAGTTGTCGGATATAAACGATTCTGACGTGGAAAACGTGTCGGGAAACGGGTCCAGCAATGATCTCGTCGTCAAAAGAGTTACAAGAAGTTTAAACAATACGAATAGTAAATCTTTGACGAAAGTCCATTTGGAAGGGCGAGCTGCTTCGGCGAAGCAGTCCGCCGCTGCGCTGAAGTTGCGCAAGGCGCGTCGCGCCGCCGAATGGGTTCCCTCGACTGTGGATGTCGGGGCGGGTGAGCTGAAAACGCCAATCCAACAAAAGACCAAGAAAAACAACACCAACAACAATTCAACGAAATATAAGAATAATATCACAAACAGCGACAAGAAGATCAACACAAACTCGAACGCATTCGATGCATTCGGTGGTGGTGGTGGTGGTGGCAGTCTCAAATTTGGATTAACGAAGCGCGTGACGCGCGGTTCGAAATCTTCCTTGTCCTCCCTCGCGGAGACCGAGGAAGTTTTCGATCGCGCGTTGCTCGAGAAGAAGATGAACTTGACCGTGAAAGTATCCCAAAAAAATACGAGTGCGAGAGCATTTTTTTCTCCAGGCGCTTCTATTCGTCCGAAGCCGTTCGTTATGAAGCATGACGCTAGTATGGATAAAGCTTTCGCAGAGCTGCGAAAAAAGTATCCGCACGCGCCGTCTTGCGAAGTCGTTTTGACTGTTCATCACTACTGGTATCAGAAGAGGATGGTTCATAACAACGGTCGTCCATTGCTCTCGCGATTTTACTGGACGCCTTCAAAAGAACTTCGTGAACGTCCAGAGCTCGCCACTGAAGCTGAGCGCGATCGCTACCTGTTTTGCTTTGATGCCGCGGCGGTGAAACGCCAAAAGGCTGAAAAAGAAGAGCGAAAAAATGCTCTGATGAACAGTGGCGGTGCGCTTGCGCAGAAAAGACGACGACGACGAGCGTGCTTCAATCCGGCAGCATCCAAGAGACGACGCAAAGCGCAGGCGGAGATGGATTTCGCCACGACGCAACCTTTAACGATTTGCTTCGAGCCGTTGGAGGACGTCTTGGAGTACGGTTTGGAGTATGTGGAAGCGGACGACGAACGCTACGTCGAACTCATGGCGCTCGCTGAAAGAAGTGGAACTCCAAAGTTCAACGCTAATAAGCGCGCGTCGCGAAGTGCGGCGGCAAGAGCGAATAACGAAGACAGTGAGAAGAACACAATCGTAGGATCCTTGATGAAGAAGATGTTTGGTTGGCGAGGCTCAACCGAATCGGATTCGTTACATCGTCCGGAAACTCCAAAGAAACGTCGCACGCCGAGAGGTGGAAGCGCGCGCGCGTGAGAGGTTCAGTGTCTGTGTGTGTGAAATATTTTTAAAGATGTGAGAAGCGAAAGAGTGAGAGAGAATAGAAGTTGAGTTGTTTGGGCTTTCGAAAGGAGTGCTATTGTCTTTGACGAACGAGAAATAACTGAAACAAAACCAAAATGAAAACAAAACGAGAAAGAAAAACGAATAATAAACCGAGAAATAAATGAAACGAAACAATTAAAACGAGAAAAGTAATATAATACAACCAAGCAGTAAAGAGAGGGCGGGTGAGAGTGAGAAGAGGATGAGGAAGCGACTAGTAGATCCAAATATTTTTTAAATGAGAAATCTCAGAGCGTTCATTCTTTACAGTTCCACAAGTGCATGTTTTTAGCTGACTAATATTCTACATCATCGCTACCGGTGTTATTCGCCTTCCAGTCTGCGCCACGCCTTTATTCGTATCTTCGGTGCTACTTTTATTGTTTGCGAACAGAGCGTCCACCGTGGCTTGGTCTGGCTTTTTCGCCGCGGCGGTGCCGTTAATCGTGGCGTTCTCCTTGTTCCCCTCCTCCACTACTTCAGTCTCCGCGGGAAGTTTCGGCATTTCGACTTCTTCGCCAAATTCACCTTCGTCGAATCGAACAAACGAGCAGAAACCATCCTTACTGGACAACACCAGAGTTCTCCCGTCCGCGCTCCAAGTCGCGCACGTGACCGCGGCGTAATGAGCGTTTGAAATGACGGCGACAGGAGAAGCAACTTCGGTATCATACACCATAGCTCCATCAATTGTACACACGCAAAATATGCATCGGTGCTTTAATCCTCTAAAAGGATTCGTGGAAGCAACTGATTCGTCATCGTTTTTAACGCCTCTCAGTTTAAACACCTTTGGCGAAAACGCCACGCACGTCGACGGTTTCAGTGACGGAAGGGACGCTTTCGGTTGCGTCAAATCGTCTCCAGAGAACACGTGCGCGCAGTCCGTACTTTCACTCTTCTTCGCGCCGCCGTGTTCGGAGACCTTTTCCTTGAGTATACCACTGGGCACGACTAAGAACGAACCACACGGCGAGAAACTTGGTCGTCTAAAGAACGAAGGCAAGGTGTCGTCGTGAAAGAGCATCGATGAACATGCGTCGTTGTTTTCGTTGCCTTGGTTACTGCTATCTATGCTAGACTTTGCGCTCTTCGCGCAGCTGCTGTACTTGAACGAGCTCGTCGTCCAAACTTTCTTCGTCGCACTCGGACTTTCGCCCTTCTTCGCTTTCATCGCAACCTTCTTCGAAGACCAAGCACACATCGTCCTATCCGCGCTCACAGAAACTATCCATTTTGACAACGCGTCAAACGTCACACCTTGGACAAAACTTGTGTGTCCGTTACCACTGCTCGCACCTAACGCGCATTTACCTTTTTTACCTTCGAAGGCAATCAGGGGGACCCCACCATTCGCGACGTCGTAAATAATCGTCCGCCAATCGATGTACGACACCGCGACGAGCTGCGAGTCGGCGGACCACGTCAAATCTAACGCATCCGCCGTTCCGCCACGCAACGCGCATTTGCACTTAAAAAGAGAAGGCGCTTCTTCCTCTCCTTGTTGTTTAGCATCAGATTCGGTTCTGTTGCCAGAGCCAACCATCATCTGCGCGTTGTTCGTCGTCTCCGTCTTCTTTTCCTCTCCCTCCTTTCTCGTCGTCGTCGTCTTCTCAAACACGAACGCTTCGCCTCGGTCTCCACACGACGCGAGTGCGGCGCCATCCGGAGAAAACTTCACGCAATTCACCACCGCCGCGTGTCGAGTGATCGTTTCTTTATATTCCACGCGACTTTGCGTCTGCTCTTCTCCTACTTTTGCTTCTCTCTCGTCCTCTTTCTCCTCCTCCTCCTCCTCCTCCTCCTCTACTTTGTCGACGATTTCCAAAACGTCCCAAATCTTTATCGTCTTATCGCCTCCAGCGGTCGCGAGACGTTTATACGAAGAAGACGATGAAGAAGGATCGAACGAACACGCGAGAATCGGTTCGTTGTGCTTCTCGCCTTCCAGGTTGTGCCAGAAGACGGAGATTAAATCCACGCGCATTTTATTCGAATTTTGAAAAATTTTGTGTCGATTTTTTCTTCGTTTCTCGCTTTTAAAGTATCGTGTGTGATGACTTATTATATTAAACAACTCTTCTTTTCGTGTACTACTAGATGACCATTCTCGTATTATTATTCGTTATTATAACTATTATTATTCTCAGAGCGCGCTTTTTATCTCTTTCCTTCTTCTCTCTCGCTCTCGTTGATTGATTTGATTCGATGATTGCGTAAACATCATCATAAATCCGCTCTCGTGTATTATAATTTTTATAGTAGTTTACAAACGTAAGCCACCCTCCGTGCTTGCAAAATTTCCTCCTCTTTCTTCTCTTCTCTTTGATGCATAACATATAATTACTCCATTTGCTTTCTCCGATGATTATTAAAATTCTTGGCCGTAGCTGTCCATGCGATCCAACATCGCTCTCAGATCCATTTCCGTGATGTGTCTCGGGTTCGGTAACACCAGGCGGAAAAAGTTGACGTAGCCCATGCTGGCGATGGGTTGGAAGCCAATCATGGCGTCGCCGGCTTTTTGCATGGCGTTTTTCAACTTTGGAGCGACGTAACCGAGTTCGGCCCAATCTTCTTCAGTCGCAGTTGTCCGGTTGAATGGGCGCAAGCGCGGCGGAACGTACCAGAACCCGACGTTGGAGCATTGGGCCGGTTGGACGAGAACGAACTTGCCGTCCGAGTTTTCAACTTCGAGTTGGACGAATTTCGCCAAGTGAAAGGACCGATCGATGCACTTGGCGAAACCTTCGTCGCCTCGCAATTTCCACGCCAACCATAACTTCACGGCGTCTGCTTTGCGTCCACACTGAATGGTTCGGTCGCCCAAGTCCGCGCCAGAGTTATTCTTGTCCGGTTGGAAGAGATATTCCGCCTTGGCGCCGTTCGCTTTAGATAAAGAGCCGGCGTGCTTGCAGACAAACACCGAGCATTGCAAAGGCATGCCGAGCATTTTGTGCGGGTTCCAAGAGAAAGAATCCGAGCGTTCCGCGCCGTCCATGAGATGATTGTGCTCTTTGGAAAGCATGGCACCACCGCCCCACGCGCCGTCGATGTGGGTCCAAATGCGTTGCGATTTCCCGTTGGCATTTTGAAACTCGTCGACGACGTCAAAGATTTCGCTGAACGGATCAAAAGCGCCTAAAACAGTTGTACCCGCGGTCGTGCCGACGTAGAACGGCGTTTTGCCTGCCGCGATGGCCGATGCAATCGCCGCACGCAAAGCGCCCGGATCCATGGCACCGTTCGGCAGACATTTCACCGCGACCAAGTTTTCTTCGCCTAAACCGGTAACGATGGCGGATTTTTTGTACGAGTAATGCGCGTTTTCGCTGCAAAAAGCTACCAACTTGTTATTTCTGTCCATGCCAGCCTTGCGAATGGAAGAGTCCGCGACGTCTCTGGCTAACAAGATGGAATATAAAATCGATAACGATCCACCTGGGACGAACAAACCGTCGTGTTCGGGAGTCTCGACGCCGTCGTTGGTCTTCAACCAACACCGCGCGACTTTCTCCAAGCATGATTTCTCAATCTCCGTCAACGATGGCGCGACTTCGAACGTGTGCACGTTTGAGTTCAACGCCGCGGAGACCCATTCGCCGGCTAACGCGACCGGGTCGACACCGGCGTATAATTGATTCAAAAATAACGGCGACGATGAACGCACGGACGTTTGCAAGATGGTCGTCACGGCGTCTCTCAACTGTTGCTCGCTCCACGCCGGTTCTTGGTGCTCAAAGGTCATCCCAACGCCAGCTTCGGAAAACATCGCTCGAATGCTTTCCGGAGTATTCATCAATACTACCGGTTCTTCGCCAATTTTTACGGATTGACGATGGTATTCGACCATTCTCGCCGCCGTCTCTTCCAAAAATCTCAACTCCGCTTCCGTTTGTTCTCTCGGGTTCAACTCGTCGTCGTTGCATTGCTTTCTCGTGTCGTGTTGTAAAGAGCACGCGTTTATCGGAAACATTCTGCTACTCTTTTGGTTCTCGCACGGATCGTTCGCGCCCGGTCGCCAATAGATTTCTCCATCCTCGGGACTCTTTTCCTTGCCCGTGAATCCTTTCTCGTTCATCCAATCGTCGTTGAAAATCTTGGACAGGTATTTCACCCCAGAGTCTGGCAAAACGGTCACGATGACGCCGTTGTCGATTTTACCGCTCAAGACCGCGCACGCGTGTAAATTCAACCCGGCGGAGCCTCCAACTAAAACGCCCAAATCTCTCGCGACTTTGCGACACGTGTAAAAACTCGACGCGTCGTCTCCTCTTTGCGCGCCATCGACGACGTCCCAGGACAAAACACCCGGAATAGAATCTTTCCCGACGCCTTCAATCTCCCACTTACCAACAATTAACTCGTTTTCCGGAACGTCGTTAACGAAATTATCCCACAATACCGACCCTCGCGGATCCGCCAACACGGACTTGATCTCCGGGTTCACCGCCTTCAAATACCGACTGGTACCCGTCAGCGTCCCACCCGTACTCGACCCAGCGACAAAGTGCGTGATGAGTCCTTTCGTTTGCGCGATAATTTCCGGCCCTAACGTCGCCTCGTAAGCCAACGCGTTGTTCAAGTTATCGTACTGGTTCACGCCGAAATACTTCCCCGGATTTTCCGCCACCATCGTGTTCTCGATATTTTGATAATGCTCTGGATCGTCCGCAGCTACGCCACTCTTCGCGACAATAACCGTCCCACCATACGCTCTCATGCTATCGATCTTCTCTATCGAACATTTCTTATTCGTAATGACGATGTAATCAAACCCGCGAATGGCGCACGCCGCCGCGATGGCGCTCCCGGTGTTCCCGCTCGTCGCCGCCACCACCGTCATCCCCTCCTTCAAATCCCCAGCATCAATCGCCGCTTGTAAAATATAACTCGCAATTCGATCCTTAATGCTTCCACTCGGATTCATATACTCGCACTTCGCGTAAATCTTCACCTTTGAAGGATTCAAACTCAACACGCTCGTCACGTCAATCAACGGCGTCCCTCCAATCAACGCGTTCGATTGCACCGGCCCAGTCGTCACCGCTCTCCTCACCGCTTGCCAACTCTTCGTCTGCTTCGAAGAGGCGTGCAACACATCGATCGGTCCATCCGACGGCGTCGCGATCGTTTGTTCCGCGAAGTTGTTACCGTTCAACTCGTACGTCTGGTCGATCATTTCTTTTTCTTCTTGTCCTCGTGACGACCCCGGCGGCGACGCAGATTTCCCCGCAGCGAGTGCGTCCGCTAACCCTTGTTGTTCTCGCTGCTGCGAGGGATTGTTGATCGCGCGGAGACGAGATTCACCACCACTGGTGCTGTTCAAACCACTTTTTGCACTCGTGATTTTGTTGTTGTTGTTGTTCGAGGATGCGGAAGTGACGAGCGCGTGTCTCCGCTTGTCGGAAACCCTCGCGAATGGAGAGGAAAAGTGACGACGTGCACGACGACTGAAATGGCTTCCCATCGAAGCATCATCGCTCGTCGAAGAATCAATTACGAGTTTTTGATTACCACTAAGAAGAAGGCGCTGCGTTTTCGTTCCTCTCTCTGCGTTTGACGACATTATTTGACAATTTCGCAAAGACGACGAATGAGTTGAGAACGCAACGCCTCGGCGTATCCGCACGAACTTCGGGGTGATGTTTATGCACAGCATCGAAGCGTTCGTGCGTGTGCTGTGCATCATCGTCTCGGTCGAGAAGAGTGAGGAACGGATACACGTGTGTTTTATCTTTCTTTCTTTTTCTCATCGTCTCAATTTTTTTTTTTCGGGTTTTGGAGTACGCGCTTTGACTTACGTAAGTGCGTAAAGGTAGGTCACATTTTGACGTGAGAGAGTACCCCATGAGTACGTAAAGGGTTACTCCTCTCTTTTTGCCTCAAAATTTTTTTTTTTTTCTTTTTTTCAAAATTCGTCATCGACGTTTCTTCAAAAACAAAGAGAAAAGAGAGATGACGACGACTTTGGCGGCTTCTTCGAGCAGCGCGACGACGGCTCTGGAACGCGCGATCGCGCGAACGCTGGACGCGTTCATTCGGAGAAGCGCTCGAGGAGGAGGCTCAGGCGCGACGATGAGCAGTTCTGGTCAATCGAAGAGCCTTAAAGGTGGTTTTAAGGGCGTGTTCCTCGGGAAATCCCGCTCGGTGGTACGACTCACCGGGAAGGACGGGAAAAAGTTACTCCAAGGATTGCTGACCAACGACGTCGATTTACTTCTGGAGGATGACGATAATAATACTAATACCATGTACGCGGCGATGTTAACGCCGAAAGGGCGAATCGTGACGGACGTGTTCTTGACGAGAGGAAGAAGCGATGATGGTGGAAGAAGAAATAATGATGAGATTTTGATTGACTCGTGTCAACGTGCCAAAGAGACGTTGTTGACGCAAATAGTGCGGAGGAAGTTACGGTCGGACGTTTCAGTGGAAGACGCGAGCGAGGAGTTGAGCGTACGCGTGATGCCACCTTCGTTTGATACCGATTATGCTGATAGTGGTGGTCGTGGAAATGTACTCTTACCGGCGGATCCGAGATGGTTTGGATTAGGACGACGCGGGATAGTTTTTGACGCTACGAAGAAAACGGAGGAAGACGCAGAGTTGGACGAGAAGGTGTACGCGAACTGGAGACACGCGAATGGCGTGCCGGAAGGGTCTTTGGAACTCGGCGAGCGGTTTCCGGCGGAATCGAGGTTGACGCATTTACACGCGGTTTCTTTTACCAAGGGTTGTTACGTCGGCCAAGAACCGACGGCGCGGGCGGAGTTTCAAGGCGAAGTGAGGAAAGGCGTCGTTCCGGTTGTTTTTGATGAAAATAAAGAAGTCAAAATAAATGGGATAGTCATATCGAAAAAAGACGGGAAAGAGATTGGGAAAGTGGTCGCCTCTCGAGGTGGCGGCGTCGGGTTAGCGTTGGTGAGATTTGCAAAGGTGGAAAACGTCAGCGAAGGCGTTTCGATTGAAACAGTCGACGAGAGCGGCGACGGAGGAGAAAAGGAAGAGAAAGCGTTCACCGAGTGCGAATTTGGAACGCCTAACTGGTGGTCTCACCATTGGAATTCAAGAGATTAGTTATTAGAAGGATAGAGTTGTGTATTACTAGTAGGTAGTTCGCTTTGCGCTATGTTGTAAGTATAGAAATCTGCAAATAATGTTGTTTGTCTACGCGAACAGAAAGATTTTTTACGAGGACGTTTCCATTTGCTTTTGTTTCTTCCACGCGTACGCAGCTTCCAACAACTTCAAGTTTGGTTTCGCGCCTGCTTCTTCTGGAAACACGTAATCGTAATACTCTTCCGTCCCTGCATCTTCGCCGTCTTCGGTGTACATTGGACGTTTTCTCTTGACGCGTTTCGGCATCTTCTTGTCCACGGCGTCTATCAATTCTTTCTTTTCATTCGACGTGCCAGAAGCGTTTTCCTCGAACACTTTCCACGCCTCTAACAACATCACCCGTTCCTCTTTCGCATCGGGTTGGTTCGTTTTCAAAGCCTCCAACGCGCGTTCAAAAACCTTTCTCGCGTTTTGTTCGCGAGCTTCTTTCGATTCCGTCGGTGTTTTCTTCACGTGCGCCTCCTCTCGCTTTCTTCTTTCCGCCTCAGTCTCCTCATCTTCGTCCCATTCCTCGTCGTCCTCGGGAGGCGGCAAGACGATTTTGTTTTCAAACTTGGCAAAGCTCATCCAAACTTTCACGTGTTCCGTCTTCTCTAACAATCGCTCGTACAACGCTCTCGCTTCGACTCTGTTCCCAATGGAAATTTCAAAGTCAATGTACGCCTTCCACAAGCTTTCGGGCATGTCTAAAGCCGGTTGTTCGATTGCCATTTCAAAAATGGCGCGACCGCGTTCGGTTTCTCCTAAATCCTTCTCCAACTCGGCGTATTTCACCCAACTCTCGCAATCTCTCGGGTTCAACTCTAACGACTTTTCGTACAACGATCGACACCGGTCCACGTTTCCTAACTGAGACTCGACCTCTATGTACGCGTCAAAGATTTTTGGTTTCGGAGCTAATCCGATGGCTAATCCCATAATCTTACGAAACGCGTCTAATTTTTTCCTTCTCAATTCAAACTTAGCGGCCATGATCCACACTTTCGAAAACGAAAACTCGTTGTGCGGGACCAACTTCAAGAGTTCTCGCATAACCTCCCTCGCACGGTCGTAATCTTCCGCGTCCAACTCTTCGAATAAGAAATAATTGATCCATAGATACACGTATCGTCGCCAATATCTCTTCTCGTTCGCCGGCGGTTTGTTCCCAATCGCGCGTTCGTACACCTCTCGAACTTTATCCCACTCCCCGTTCTCCTCTTCTAATTTCGCAAACGCGAACCAATGGTCGTAGTTCATCGGTTCCTTTTCGACTAAAATTTCGTATTCGTGTCTTCGTTTCTCCACGACTGCATTTTCAA
>JACLAB010015812.1_pt1 | contig 32797 bp, 38 predicted proteins | sample 8027921 | NCBI WGS metagenome assembly JACLAB01 (sample SAMN15725117, study PRJNA655200) | protist metagenome | isolation source: fluorescence activated cell sorting (FACS) single amplified genomes of... | place: USA: West Boothbay Harbor, Gulf of Maine | collected 2000-07-19 | reverse complement strand
GAAGTTACGTAACTCTCTACAACAACAAAAACAAAGAGCAGACTTGCGTTCATACGAGGCTTACAAGTATAAGAAACTTGCAGAAGATAACTTCATATCATCTGTTGATGAAAGCGAGACATCAGATGATTGGAAGAAAAAGTATGAGGAGTTACGTAAAACCTATGCAGTATTGTTAGAAGACTACAACACAGATACAGGCAGAGGTATATGGAAAGAAAGATATGAGAAAGAGGTGGACAATGCAGAGTATTGGAAGGCTCAATATAGAATAGCCAATGATATGTTGCAACCTAATAAAGGGTGTGGCTATGTGTTCAGCGAGATACCTAACGACACAGATGGTCAAGAGTTTGTTGACAATATGAAGCAATACTTCAACAAGAAGACATACAAGATGCGAGTACGAGGACAACACATCAAGCCTGAATTAAAAGGTACAGGTGCTACATACTTTGGTCAGAACTTAAATGAGTCTACACATATGAGGGTTTATATTGATAACAAAAACCAATCCTAATATGCTAGTGCCTTACTATCTCATGCACTCATACCTGTATTACGAGATGAATGAACCCATCATTAGTGATACAGAGTATGATGAGTTATGTAGGGAGTTGAAGGAGAAGTGGGATAGTGTAGAACACTTCCATAAACATTTGGTAGATGTGCAGTCATTAGGTGCAGGTACAGGCTATCAAGTTAAGTATAACAATCGTATCGCATCAGCTGCGATTGCGTTATTAGATAAACATAAGGAGAAATAAAATGGCTACAATAAATTTAACTGAGGGTACTCATGTACACAAATCACCTGAGAGAACCAAGCTAGAAGAAATACGTAAGGCACTTATGGTCTTGACAGGTAACGATGGTTCTGTACAATACAACACAGAAGTAATTACTATATTGTGTAATCAAATAGAAGAAATAGAAAGGGAGATATAATATGTGGCATAGAATAATAGCACACTTCGAGGAGAGGTATGGCGAGAGTACTAAGTATGACTTAGATTATGGTAAGTTATTAATTATAGGACTATGTATTTACATAGCATTAAAGGTGTGACATGACTAAAAAGAAAATAGTATTTAAAGAAATAAATAAGATACTTAACTTGACACAGCAACAGTCAAGACAAATCTTACAGATGCTTGAGGACTTACGTAGTATCAATGCAAACACAGATGAAAAAGTACCACTAGATTACGAACAGATATGTAAGCTAGATGGAATGGAGTTTCAACTTGCTAGTATTGTTGGTGCTAAAGTTGAGTGCGAACATGGACACTATACAAGATGGAGTGGAGCATATGAATATAAATAACCTAGTACACAAGTACTATTTGTCTAATGATTTCAATGTGTTAGCTGATAAAACTAAACATGATTATCAATATTGTGCAGGAGTTTTATTGGCTACTGAAGTTGATGGCAAAAGTTTGTCAGAAATAAGGCTGACTAAAATGACTGGTGCGATAGCAAGAAGAGGGTACGAGCAATGGCTTGGTCGAGGAATCTATCAGGCTAATGCTATCACATCTGTAGCACGTAAGGTATATTCCTTTGGAATGGAGATGGGTTATGCTGAGAGCAATCCATTTGCTACATACAAGAGGAAGACACCTCATGCTAGGAATACTGTGTGGACAAAAGACCAAGTGACACAGTTTTTAGACGTGGCTTATGCTGATTTCAAGTACAGAAACTTGGGATTGATAGTACAAATGTCCTACGAATGGTGTCAAAGGGTAGGTGATATGCGAATGTTACAGTTTTCTAACATAGATTTTGATAAATGTGTGTTAAATTTGCAACAGTCTAAGAGAAGAAGTGTAGTACACCTACCTATTTCTCTTGACTTATTGGAAATGCTTAAGCAACAGAAGGAAGAGTATGATTTTCAACCCTATGTTGCACCCTATCCTACCACAATGAAGGGTAAATACTCGCCATATACTATGCAAAGACTATCAAAAGTAGCACGATTGGTCATAGAACAGGCAGGACTACCTGATGACCTGCGAATATCTGACCTGAGAAGGACAGGTACTACAGAAATGGTGGAAGCAGGGGTATCTATGGGTCAGATTATGTCTGTGACAGGTCATGCTAACCCCCAATCTGTTAAACCTTACATGAAAAATACGTATGCTAGTGCAGAAAGTGCATTGACAATGCGAAATAACCATGGTACAAGCAAGTAAATGCCGACAAGGAGAGTGATATATGAATATACATACATACATTAAGGACTTAGATATAGGAATAGGTGAGAGTAAACGACTCAACTGTCCTGTATGTAATAGTTACAAGACATTTACTGTGACTAATAACATGGGTCAGATGCTATGGAACTGCTACAAGCTATCATGTCAACTGTCAGGCTCTAAACGTATGCCTTTGTCAGCTAATGATATCAAGATGCATACACGTAATACAGAAAAGAATAGTGAACCCTTCGTAATGCCTGAGTATGTAGTGCCTTACGATAGAGAAAGTTTCTATGGCATACCTAATGACAAGCTGATGTACGATGTGAAGGAACATAGAGTTGTGTTCCCTGTCATACATGATGGCAGAGTTGTCGATGCTAGTGGTAGGTCATTGGGTAAACGAATACCTAAATGGAAACGATATGGAAAAAGTGACTTGCCTTTTGTCTCTGGACATGGTAAGGTCGCAGTAGTTGTTGAGGATTGTGTGAGTGCTTCAGTTATAGATAGTGAAGTATATGTTGGGGTAGCAGTATTGGGTACGTCATTGTCCGAATCACACAAGCAGTATCTCTCACGATTCTCGACAGCAATAATAGCACTAGACCCTGATGCTCTACCCAAGATTATGGCATTTGCAAAGGAACTAAGAGCCTACGTAAATGATGTCCGAGTGCTACGTTTGAAAGATGATTTGAAATATATGAAGGAAGATGATATAAGAAACTTAACTAACTTAACCCCAAAGGAGAACCAATATGGAACTATCCCTACTACGTAGCTTGATGAATCAAGAGTTTTATATCGACCATCGTGGCTCTAAATGTCCTGACAGACTATTTAGTAAAGATGCTCGTAAGTTAAAACACACGATTGATTTTGCTATGAATAAATATAAACGAGATGTAACACCTGATGAGGTGGAAGCATTGTTCATGGCTAACAATCCATCTATGACTACTGCACAGAAGCATGGGTATAGTTCTTTGTTTAACACAGTTAAGCGAGAGCAACCTATGGGTAGTGATGTAGCACAAGATGTGTTGTCCAAACTATTCCAACAAGTTATAGGAGAGGACATAGCTAATCTAGGATTTGATTTTGTCAATGGTACAGAGAAAAGCCTTAGACCATTACGAGATTTGCTAGACAAGTATAATGATAACTTCTTACCTGAAGTAAAGATTGAGTGGGATGATATATCATTTGATGCTATCATGGCTAAACAATCTGTGCAGATGAAGTGGACATTCAACATACCTGAGATGGCACGTAAGGTAGAAGGTGTAAACGCAGGATACCTTATTGAGGTAGGAGCTAGACCTAATACAGGTAAGACTTCCTTCCATGCATCTATGTTGGTAGGACCTAATGGTATGGCAAGACAAGGTGCTAGGTGTGTAGTGTTATGTAACGAAGAGTCTTATGACAGAGTTGCCTTCAGATATATACAAGCATCGACAGGCTTTCCTAAAGAAAAGATACAGGCTAACATACATGAAGCCAAACGTATCTACCAAGATGTTACTAAGAATGTCAAGATAAAAGATGTTAGTGGCGAAGACATGTCATGGGTTGAGACTATGTGTAAATCAGAGAGACCTGACATAGTTGTTCTTGACATGGGAGATAAGTTTGCTTCAGGTACTTACAGTAGACCTGACGAACAGTTAAAAGCCAATGCTATATATGCTAGGCAGATAGCTAAGACATATGGATGTGCTGTATTCTATATGTCACAGTTAAATGCAGAAGCTGAAGGTAGACAGGTTCTTAACCAAGCTATGATGGAAGGCTCACGTACAGGAAAAGCAGCTGAAGCTGACTTGATGTTACTGATTGGACAACCTGCTCAAGTAGAAGGGGTTGACGAACAGGCAACTTTAAGGCATATTAATGTTGTTAAGAATAAAGTAACAGGATGGCATGGTATGATTAATTGTAACCTTGACTATCGAACTGCAAGGTTCACAGCATAGAGGAGTAAGATATGAAACTTACATTAGATGTAGAAAATACTGTCACTAAACGTGATGGCAAGATGTATCTCGACCCATTCGAGCCTGACAATAGACTTGTCATGGTAGGATGTTTAACAGATACAGGTAAAGAATATTTATATAGAGATGACTTCAGTGGTGTACAAGCACACTTGGATGAAGCTACTATATTAATAGGACACAACATAGCATACGATTTGATGTGGCTATGGGAGTGTGGCTTCAAGTATGATGGTCCTGTGTTCGACACAATGCTAGGCGAGTATGTCCTGCAACGTGGCAACAAACAACCACTATCACTAGAAGCATGTGCTGAAAGGTATGAGTTAGATACTAAGAAGCAGGACACCTTGAAAGAATACTTCAAGCAGGGTGTAGGTGTTGATGAGATACCACCTGATGAGTTATCTTCTTACCTGTCAGCAGACTTACATGCAACACAGCAGTTGTCTGATAGACTAACCAAGAGACTGATGACTACTGATTCAGCCTTGATGGAATGTGTTGTACTTACTAACAGAGTTTGTGTTACTCTTGCTCACATATATAACACAGGCTTTGCAGTCGATGTACCTAAGTTAGAAGAGGTCAAGACACAGTTTGAGACAGAGAAGATGGATATAGAAAAGCGACTACAGGTTCAGATAAGAGCCTTAATGGGAGACACACCTATCAATCTTAATAGTCCAGAGCAAATGTCTTGGGTTATCTATAGTAGAAAACCACACGACAAGACTATGTGGGCAAATGCTTTTACTCCCTATATGAATAAGCAACACTTCAACGAGGTTGTGTCTAGCAATTCAGATATAGTATTCAAAACAAAAGCTGTATCATGTAGAGAATGTAATGGTACAGGTCAGATAAGAAAGGTAAGAAAGAATGGACTTCTTTACACTAATGCACATAAGTGCTTACCTTGTTCTGCTAGTGGTTATATTTTTCAGTCCACTAAGGTAGTTGCAGGACTGAAATTTAAAGCACCAAGTTCTAAGTGGATATCTGCTAATGGATTTGGTGTATCTAAGACGAACCTAGATATGTTACAGAGCATGGCTAAACGTGTCAACATGACTGATGCTGTCAATTTTCTGACAGATGTCAAACGTTTGTCAGCTTTGGACTCATACCTAAGTTCTTTTGTAGAGGGTATCAAGGCACACGTTAAATCGGATGGCAAGCTTCATGTGAGATTATTACAACACAGGACTGCAACAGGTAGATTTAGTGGTGCTGACCCTAATATGCAGAATATGCCTAGAGGTGGTACGTTTCCTGTTAAGAAGGTATTCATATCACGTTGGTCAGGTGGCAAGATACTTGAAGCTGACTTTGCACAGCTAGAGTTTCGAGCTGCGGCATATTTATCACAAGATAAGGTGGCAATGGATGAAGTTTCTACAGGGTTCGATGTTCACTCGTATACGTCTAAAGTTATTACTGATGCAGGTCAACCGACTTCTAGACAGGATGCGAAAGCACACACATTCGCACCACTCTACGGAGCAACAGGCTTCGGCAGAAGTAAAGCAGAAGCAGAGTACTATGAACACTTTACCAAAAAGTACACAGGTATCAAAGCTTGGCACTCCAGATTGGCTAAAGAAGCTCTAGAGACAGGCAAGATATCTACACCATCAGGCAGAGAGTTTTCTTTTCCTGATGTACAACGAAGAATGAATGGCACAGTAAGCTTCTTTACACAGATAAAGAACTATCCTGTACAGAGCTTTGCTACTGCCGACATAGTTCCTATTGTGTTGATACACATGGAGAACTTGTTAGCTAACTACAAGTCATGTATTGTTAATTCAGTACATGATTCTGTGGTGGTTGACATACACCCTGATGAGATACAACAGGTGTTATACCTCATCAAACTACTCAATAGTAGTCTCCAATCTATTATTGAGAATCAGTTTAATATACAGTTCAATGTACCATTATTACTAGAAGCAAAAATAGGTGATAATTGGCTTGACACTAAAGATGTTAGCTGATATAACTATAAAACATTTGACTCACAGAAAGGAGCAATACACATGGATAATAATTTAGTAACGATAGACACGAATAACTATGAAGCAATGGCTAAAGCAATGGGGATAGCAGGTGAAGGCACTAAGTCTTCAGATGCAAAGAAGACTCAACAGCTACCACGTTTCAGAATAAATCATGCACCAATCATGGGTGAAACCAAGATGAATGGCAAGAACGTAAACGTTGAGATAGTACAAGGTGGTACTTACAAGCTTGAGATACCTGATGGAGAAACTTACTACAGTAAGACAGCTTCTATCAGACCTTTCATGCAGAGGTTTATGTATAAGAGGTTCGTTAAGAACATGAACGCAAAGATGGGTGAGCCTATGGGTGTCTATCACAAGACAGTTATGGCAGACTCATTGAACCTAGACTTGAAAGATAATCAAGGTGGGTTCAACTGTGGTAAACCAGCAGGTTATATACAAGACTTCAAGGCACTACCTGAGAAGACTCAAGACTTAATCAAACAGATTAAGAGAGTACGTGTTATCTTTGGTATGGTTGATTTACTTGAGCCATCTAATAATAAAGGTGAGAGTGTTAACTTTAAATCTACACCATTCATATGGGAGATAGATAACAGAGATGCCTTCAAGACTGTTGGTGCTCCCTTCACTAAGTTAGCACAGCTAAAGAAGCTACCTGTTCAGCATACTATTGCACTAGATACAGAGGAACGTAAGTTACCTAATGGCAATGTATTCTACTTACCTGTCAGTACCTTAGACATTTCCAATAAGGTTGACTTATCTGATGATGACCAAGTAATCTTTGGTGATTTCATGTCATGGATTCAGAACTACAATCAATACATTGTAGGTGAGTGGGATGCTAATGTAGGTGGTAATGCTAGTCAAGACATGAAAGACATAGTAGAAGACTTTGTTGAAGTGGATGCAAGCTAATGAATCACCGTGCTGAATTGGCGATACATAAGTTACTAGAAGATGTACTTGCTTCCAAGAAGCAGATGTCAATGGAGACTATTGAAGGTGTAGCATCTGATATAAAGGATGCTATGGTTCGTCAGTTCGGAACTAAAAATGACAGGGGGGATTTTAGATTACGTATGTCTAACATAGGTAAGCCTTCCTGTCAGCTTTGGTTTGACAAGAACCATCCTGAGAAAGCATTACCGAAAGGTAATAACTTCTTAATGACTATGATGATTGGTGATATAGTCGAAGCTGTATTTAAGGGTATACTTAAAGAAGCAAAGATTGATTATCAAGATAGTGAAGAGGTAGTCTTAGAACTAGAAGATGGTACTAAGGTTAAAGGTACATACGACTTAGTGTTAGATGATTGTGTAGACGATATAAAGTCTGCATCTGATTGGTCTTACAAGAATAAGTTTGATTCATTTGAGACATTAGCGAATGGCGATAGCTTTGGTTATGTAGGTCAACTTGTTGGATATGCGAAAGCGAGTGGTAAAAACATAGGTGGTTGGTGGGTAGTGAACAAGTCTACAGGACAGTTCAAATACGTATCAGCAGGAAATGCAGACACAACTCACGTCTTAGGTAACATCGAGAAGACTGTTAAGCAAGCTAGAGCTAAAGACTTAGTGAGATGCTTTGAGCCTGAAGAAGAAACCTTTAGAGGTAAAGCTACAGGTAATCTTGTTCTCAATAAGAACTGTAACTTTTGTGATTTTAGATATGCTTGTTGGGATACTCTTAAAGAGTTACCTGCACAGAAGTCACAAGCCAAAGAACCTAAGATGGTTCAATACATAAAGGTAGCATAATGTTTCCTTCTCACAAGGCAACACGTGCTGCTTACAAGTATGGGTATAGGAGTGGACTAGAGCATAAGGTCTCACTCTATCTAGAAGAACGTAATCATAAGTATGACTATGAATCTATCAAGATAGAGTGGGAAGACCTAGCCTACAGAACCTATACCCCTGACTTTATACTGAACAATGGCATTATCATTGAGACAAAGGGAAGGTTTCTTACAGGAGATAGACGTAAACATCTAGCTGTTAAGAAGCAACATCCAAGATTAGATATCAGATTTGTCTTTGAGAATAGCAGACGTAAGCTAAGTAAGGGTGCTAAGTCTACGTATGGTCAATGGTGTGACAAGTATGGATTCAGATATTATGATAGGATAATCCCTGAAGATTGGCTAAAAGAAAAAGGTAAGAACAAACATCCTACACTAATTAAATTCACAGGTAAAAAAGTAAGGAGATTAAAATGATAAATGATAGATACTTAGATGACGAAGACTTTGTTATACAGATAAAACCACACATAGATAGTAAGGGTTGGACAGGCGATGTCTCTCTTAGTATTATGGTAGGCAAGAAGAATCCCTTGAGTGATGAAGACTTTGAAGCTATGTTAAACTTTACTAGGCAGATATGTTCTACTGTACCCTTGATGGAGCAGAATAAAATATTTAGAGATGCTGTAGAAGCAGAAGCAGACAAGCACTTACCTATAGAAGATGTATTTGATATACCTGAAGGTGGTAAGTCAAAAGTTATGGAAATAGATGACAATGTAATACATATTTCTTTTGGAAAAGAAGAGACTAGTCATTGACAGTGGCACAAGAAGAGTATATAAAAGATATGAGACACATGGATTACATGAGAATGATGGCAGAAAAGGAGAATGAAATGGCAAAACAAGATATGGTTAATCACCCTAAACATTATAATGAGTCAGGCATTGAATGTATTGATGCCTTAGAAGCTGTCTTAGGAGATGGCTTCTCATCCTATTTGCAGGGTAACATTATAAAATACATGTGGAGGTTTAGATACAAGAATGGTAAGGAAGACCTCAAGAAAGCACAATGGTATTTAAATAAACTCATTGAGGTGCATGATGATAAAAGTTAAAGTTATGATGACACTAAACATTGACCCTGAAGAATATCCTGTACCTTCTGATGGTATGGTTGATGAGGAGATTGAAGAATACATAAGAGAATCCTTCCATGAAATAGAAGGTGTTAAGATACGTAATATGAAACTAGTTAGCGAGGATATATAAATGATACAAAACTATTTACCAACCGACTACCAGAACTTTATAGCACTCTCTCGCTATGCAAGGTGGAAGGATGACGAACAACGTAGAGAGAATTGGGGAGAGACTGTCGATAGATACTTTGATTATATGAGTAATCATCTTACTAAGAATCATTCGTACACTATTACAAAAGCTCTCAAAGATAAGCTTACAGAGCAGATAATGTCATTGGGTGTGATGCCTAGCATGAGAGCCTTAATGACAGCAGGACCTGCCTTAGACCGTTGTCATGTAGGTGGTTACAACTGTAGCTACATACCTGTTGATAGTCCACGTTCATTTGATGAATGTATGTACATACTTATGTGTGGCACAGGTGTAGGTTTCTCTGTTGAACGTGAGAATATAGACAAGTTACCTATAGTCAATGAACATTTTGAAGATAGCACTACTATCATAAGTGTTGGTGACAGCAGACCCGGATGGGCAAAGGCATTAAGAGAACTTATTGCTATGTTATATGTAGGACAAGTACCTACATGGGATGTGTCACAGGTTAGACCAGCAGGTGCACGACTTAAAACGTTTGGTGGTAGAGCATCTGGACCTGCACCATTAGTAGAGTTGTTTCAGTTCTGTATACAGAAGTTTAAGGGTGCTAAAGGTAGAAGACTATTTCCTATTGAGTGCCACGACATCATGTGTAAGATTGGTGAAGTGGTAGTTGTAGGTGGAGTCAGACGTTCTGCCCTTATCTCTTTATCTAACTTAGGTGATGACCAAATGAGACATGCAAAAGCAGGGCAATGGTGGGAGAACGAAGGTCAACGAGCACTAGCTAATAACTCTGTAGCATTTAAAGGTAAGCCTGAAATGGGTACATTCATGAGAGAGTGGACATCTTTGTATGAATCTAAGTCAGGAGAACGTGGTATCTTTAATAGACAAGCTGCCAAAGTTAAGGCATTAGAGAATGGCAGACGAGATGCTGACCATTACTTTGGATGTAATCCATGTAGTGAGATTATTCTTAGACCATATCAATTCTGTAATCTTACAGAGGTAGTGTGTAGAGCTACAGATGACCTAGTATCTTTAAAAGAAAAGGTACGTATGGCTACTATCTTAGGTACACTTCAGTCTACTCTTACTAACTTTAAATACTTACGTAAAGTATGGAAGGATAATACAGAAGAAGAAAGACTATTAGGAGTTTCCCTAACAGGTATTCTTGACTGCCCTATATGGACAGAAGAGATACTAGAGATACTAAGAGATGTAGCAGTAGAAACTAACAAGAAGATGGCTAAAGATTTAGGTATTCCTCAGTCAACTGCAATCACTTGTGTTAAACCTAGTGGTACAGTTAGTCAATTAGTTGACAGTGCTTCAGGTATTCATGCTAGACACAATGACTACTATATCAGAACTGTTCGTGGTGATAACAAAGACCCTATCACACAGTTTATGAAAGATAGTGGCATACCTAGTGAGCCTGATGTTATGAAGCCTGACAGTACAACTGTGTTCAGCTTCCCTATGAAGTCACCTGATGGTGCTACAACTAGGACAGAGATGTCTGCTATTGAACAGCTAGAGTATTGGCTAATGTTTCAAAGACATTGGTGTGAGCACAAGCCTTCTGTTACTGTGTCTGTTAAGGAAGATGAATGGATGAAGGTTGGAGCATGGGTGTATGAGAACTTTGATGAGGTATCAGGTATATCATTCTTGCCATTCAGTGACCATACATATGCTCAAGCACCTTATCAAGATATAGAAAGAGAAGAATACTTAGAGTTAAAACAAGTTATGCCTAAGTCTATTGATTGGTCTAAGTTAGCAGACTATGAGAAGGAAGATACAACTAGTGGTGGTAGAGAACTAGCTTGCACAGCAGATGCGTGTGAGATGGTTGACATACAGGCTAGTTAATGTTAGAAGGTAGTCAATTACTTTGGTGGCAATGGTGGTTATTAATAGCCATTTCCATCAACACTACTATAAACCTAATAGTATTCTTTAAAGGTAGGAAGCTACATATAAGAGAGATACTACACTTAAAACCAAAGAAAGTTAGAAAGGAGAAATAGATGACAGCACATTCAAAAATGTATGTACCTAAAAAGGATGAGGAATATATATCACCCTTTGGTCCTTCAATGGGTTACATGAAACTAAGTCCTGCCTTTGTTAAGAAGATGAACACTCTAATGAAGATGGAGTTAAAAGACTTTTCTGACCAATTAGTTGGTAAGGTTACACAAGAGTTAGCCTTTAATAAAGAGATTGAAGCACTGTGGATGAAAGAAGTATCTGCTTTTATAGCTAGATTCCATTCATATTCAGAGCAGAGAAACTCTTTTGGTGTTAAAAACTTAGATGCTAATAAGTATACCTATGGCATCAAGATAAATTCAGGTTGGTTTGTTAGACAATATGAGCATGAATACAATCCTATTCATTTACATATAGGTTCTAGTATGTCATGTGTTGGTTATCTAGCACTACCTGAAGGTATAGAAAAAGAATGGGAAGAGGATTATAAAGACCATCATCCTGCTAATGGACATATACAATTTGTTCATGGTACATCATCAGGTTATAACAATACAAACTTTATGGTGAAGCCACAGGTGGGAGACTTTTATATATTCCCATCTGATTTGTTCCATTGCGTATATCCTTTTAAGACAAAGGGAGAACGTAGGTCATTCAGTGTAAACTTTAACTTCTTAGAGATGGTTAAAGATAAAAAGGAGAATAAAAATGGATAGTATAGAGCCTAGTAAAGAGAATAGAAAAAAGTTTGACATTGACCTAGAGTATGGTAAAGTAAGAGAGAAACAAGTAGCAGACATGCTACAAAATAAGAAAATAGAAGTCAAGAGTGAGAGAGGTATGTGGCAGAAGACAGGTAACATAGCTATAGAGTTTGAAAGTTATGGTAAACCTAGTGGTATAGCCGCTACTGAATCGGACTATTGGTTTCACAATTTGTGTGTAGGTGACGAGACATTCTGCACATTAGTCTTTGATGTTAATAGTTTAAAGAAGATAATAGATAAGCTTGACACAAAGAAATGGGTAGCAGGTGGAGACAACAAAGCAAGTAAGATGTACTTAGTTAGCTTACAGAAGCTGTTCTCCTCTGATGTTATCAAAACATTTAAGGGAGTAGAAGCATGAGAGACATGATACTAGGAGCACTGAAGACTAAACTATTGGGTGAGATGAATAGTCACATAGCTAATATAGAAGTTATGATAACTCACCCTGTTGGGGTGGGAGACCACCCTACTATAGTTGATACTATAGATAAAGAACTCGCCGCATTAGAACATGCTAATGGTAAACTAAACGTACTAGTAAAGTACATTGAAAGGAGACAAGAGGATGCAACAGAGGAAGAAAAGAAATCCAAATCTAAGTAAGTATGATGCTCCCTTACGAATACAATTCGATAGGGGGTTCAATGCTTTCAAGGGTAGACAGTATGTAAAAACTGTCAAAGGTAATAAGGTTATTATGACAGAGAACCCTTATAACTCTAACACCATGCAGTCACGCGAGTGGTCACGTGGATACAACTCTGCATATGCACAGCAATTAAAGAAGGTTAAACATGCAGAAGATAGAAGAAGAAGCGAGACAATTCATGCAGGATAGGTTGTTTATAAATGAAGTTATAACACCTGACCTATATGAAAACCTAGCAGGACAGACTGCTATCTTTCCTAAAGACAGAGCACTAGAGTACTTAGCATTAGGTATGACAAGTGAAGCAGGGGAAGTTGCAGGTAAGGTAAAGAAACTTATACGTGATGGAGAAGATGTGGAAGGCTTTGAAATAAAGAAGCTTGCCATAGCATCAGAGATAGGTGACGTACTTTGGTACTGTGCTATGATGGCAAAGGAAGTAGGAGTTCCCTTGAATACAATTATGCAAGAGAACTTAAGGAAGTTACATGATAGAAAGGAACGTGGAACACTACAAGGTTCAGGTGACGATAGATAATATTAATGATAGGTACTATGGCTTGTACGAATTGTATAAGTCTGTACCTATCTCTTTACCGATAGCCAAGTGTGGTCTATCAGGTTCTGCTTCTTGCATTTCCATTACAGTCTTACCATACTTTTCCATATAGTATTCATCTGCAAAAGCACGTTTAACTTCTGTTAACTTTTTCCATTCTGCTCTATCAAATGGGGTAAACTTCTTACCACGTTTTTTGTTTTCACTGTATGCTATATCTTTAGCTACTTCTTTAGCTTCTTTTCTGTACTCTGCTAGTAATCCCTTAAAGTATATAGACTTCTTTTTACCTGTTAGTCTCTTATAATAACTACTATTAATATCCTTAGTTAAATATCTTTCTGTATACTTACCTAATATTCTTTTAATGTAAGCATCAGCACCTTTGTCTCCTGTAGTAGGAACAACTTCCCAATTCTCTATACCCATCTTAGCTAACTCTTCTTCAACAGGGTTTCTTTTCTGTATGGTTCTAGCACCTGTTAACTGTGATACAAGAGTTCCCTGTCTAAGTATGCCACCTTCACGTGTAGCTGATTCAGCTTTAGGTAAAGACTGTTGAGATAAATCAGTTCCAAACACAGCTTGCCCTGCCTTATCAGTTAGTCCTGCTAGGAAAGGCATGTTTCTAGTAGCTTGGTTCTTAAACATTTTACCTGCTCTATCAACCCCACCAAATCCTTCTATTCTTTTTGCATCTCTTACATAAGAAGCTTCTTTATCAAAGGCAGCTTCAATATCAGTGACCATTTTAATAGGTGTTAATAAACCACCTGTTAACTCACCTACATAACCTGCCATTCTTTCGCCTATTATCTCACCACTTAAAGAGTCAACACCTTCTTCACTTCCTATGGATTTAAATATGTTATCAATTAGATAGGCACTTGAACCACCTCTAAAAACAGCACCTGTATACCCTTCAAGTACTTCCTTACCTGACAAAGAAGATAACTCACCTCTGAAACCTTTAGCAAACAATTCACCTATCATTAAGTAAGGTGCTAGTGGAAAGAAAGGTCTAAGGTCAGCCGGTCTGCCATCCTCTGTCATATATTCATACCACTTAGTTACAGGTCTACCTTCTTCTTTAGCCTTCCTATCTTCTTCCATACGATGATGTATAGCACCAACAAAAGCAGCAGTACCTACTACACCTTTAGCCATGTCTTCTCTTGCTTCAGATATCTGTTTCCAACCCATCTTCTTAATGTCTTCATCTTTTTTAAGTACATTAAATATACCCTTACTACCATTATATAATGCACCTAATGCATTAAGTGGTTGATATTGCAGGTTAAACTGCATAGCATTGACCATAAATCTAGCATAAGGAAATGCACCTGTACCTATAGGTAAACCAACTAACCCGGGCAAAGGACCTACAGCTTCATTACCTTTAACAAATAATGAACCTAGATTATCAAGAGGTTTGTCACCTCCTGCCTTTGGAGTACGAGCAAATGTAAAGTGTAATGAATCTTCTACAGCATCACGTAACATATCAGATGGCAATGGCTTACCACTAGCTATAACTTCTCTTACATCAGTACCTATTCTTCTTAGTCTTTTGTCTAGAGCAGCAGTGAACACAGCCTTCCTAAAGATTCTGTCCTGTGCCATGTTAAGTCCATTGAGACCACGTGTAATACTAGATAGAGTTTGTCCTGCATCTACTTCCTGCAATGACCTGTCCATCTGCCTTAATAAGTTAGGGTTATACTTAAGTAAATCTTGTGTTAAGTCTTTTGATTCAGAACTATTAGCTATATTAATTACAACATCAAAAGTATCTCTAAAGATATTATTTATACCACGACCAAGACCATCAAACTCACCCTTGGCAACTTTCTGAACACCTCTACCTAGATTATATATAGATGACTCAACTAAATTAGCACCACCCTCAAAACCTATACGCATAACACCTGTTGCTACGTTACGAACTGTAGTCGCTAACTGTGTAACCATTAATGCTCTACGTTCTCTATCAAGTCTCATCATTAGGTCATGAGCTTTACCAAAGAAGTTGACTTCAGAGTTAGCTTTACCAAACTTCTCATCATATAACTTTTTAATTTCAGGGTCAGCACTACGTAATCCTTTTAAATACTTACCTATAGGACTACTTGCATTTAATGTTTTACCTGCTTCACTAGCAGTAGTAATAGTTATCTCTGCAAATTGTTTCTGTGTTAATCCAGCACGTGCAATAGCACCATCAAGAAAGTCTTGGTCTACTATGTCCATACCTTCTTTAGTTAGGTTAGCTAATACTTCTGCAATAGCCTGTGATGCTTTCTTTCTTTTCTTCTTATCCTTTATTAGGTATGGCTTTAAAAACTCTTTAGCTTTTAAGTCACCTTCCTTTTGACCTATCTGTTTTAATACATCTAGAGTTACTTGAGCAACACGTTTCTGTATTTCAGGCTGTAAACTAACTTGAGTTAAATCTGATTTAGGGTCAAGTGGGTCTAGTGTATCTAGTTTTTGTCTACCTGCTCCTACAGATTGCTCCCAATCTAACTCTGTTATAGGGTCATATGCATCTAGTGCAGCTTCATCTACATCTTTACCTTCTTTAATTAGCTGTTCTTTTTTAGCAGCCTTCATCTTCTGAACTAGTCTATCTCTAGCTTCCTGCTGTAGTCTAACAGATTTATTGGCAGCTTTATTAGCTGTAGCACCTGCTGTTATTGCACCTGCTGCACCTAAACCTAAACCTAATCCACCTATAAGTAAACCTGTCTTAATGTTTTCTTCTAGTGTAGCATCTTTTGTGTCACGCATATCTTTTGCATAGTCTAACTCTGCTCCTGCTTCAGAAAAGTATACACCTTCTCCTACACCTGCAGCCGTTTCAACAGCAAGAGGTTTAGCACTAGCTTTTAATCCTAATTTAAATGATTGTTTTTTGGCTTCACGTTTAGCTGCTTCTGTAGGTACACCTTTGATAGCACCTTGCAGTAGAACTTTCTTTACAGCTTGTGTCGCACCCATCTTGGCAACAGCACCTGTGCCTAAACCTAAATAGGTAAGAGGGTCAGTCAATAGAGCAGCTCCATAATCAGCTATCCCATCAAACCAACCTGTACCACCTTCAGAATAGAAGGAAGGTAATTGTTCTATGTCACGAAAGACAGCACCATAGTTGGCTTTGTCTCTGTCATTTGCACTACGTACCCAATCCACTTGACCCATAAGGTCTAACGTATTCATGTTTACGTTACGATAGTGCTCTATAAATCTATCAGTAAAGTCTTCAGCAGATTCATCTAACTGTCTGCCACCATCATTACCAAATCTAGCAGTCATATACTTATCAGCAGTACTTAAAAACTTATCATCTTTAATAAACTCATCATACGTTTTAGGTTTCATTACACCCGGAGAAGACTCTTCTCCATAACTATCTACTGCATATTGTTGGTCATCTGCTACTGTATACAATTCTTTTGGGTCAAGACCTTTGATAGTTTCAGACGTAGTTGTAGTGGGTACAACTTCTTCTTCTTCGTCATACTTGTCAAGAAAAGATAGCTCATCTTTAGTAGTTTCTTCCTCTGATACTACAGATACAGATGTGTCTTCCTCTTCTTCATCATATTTATCAAGGAAAGATAATTCGTCAGGCTTTATCATCGGTTACCTTTTTTATTCTTTCAATTTCAGAAGGTGCTAAGTTTTTAATCCTTCGACCACTTCCATCTAACATATAGAATTTACCATTTTTAGATACTACTTTCCTACCTAAGTAAGTGCCCACTACTTGTTCAGCATCTGGATTATATGTAGAGCTTTCTTTTATTAGCTTTTCTCTATTTTCTTTTTCTTTATTAGATGCACTTGACTCTTTACTTATCTGTTTAATAAGTGTACCTATTCTTTGTATATATTCTTTGTCGCTTTCAGTCTCTTTTTTAGGATAGCTTATCTCTATAGTTTTAAATAATTCTGTATCTGGCATCCTTGGATATAACTCTTTAATTCTTTTTACTGTATCTATGGTTACTTCTTTATTTTCAGTTACTATAACATTAAGCTTTTCTTTCTTTGAAAGTTTCTTTTCAGTATCTTCACTAGATGTATCGTCTTCTCCTACTTTAATTCTTCTTGCTTCACCTAACAAAGCCTTTAATGTAGGGTTAGCATTTACAAACTTCTCAGCATTAGGGTTGTTGAATACTCCATTGCCATCTAGATATCCGTCTAATACTTTTAAATGATAGGCTTTAGTTTTATCTCGTACATAAGCATTAGCTACTTTTTCTTCTCTAATAACTTCTCCATCATCTCCCACAACTCGATTACTTTTGTTATACAACGTACCAAGAAACTCTTTTTTACTAGCAGTATAATTTAAACTAACGTTACGTAAGGTTGTATTATTATCTGCTGCAGCTTCCATCTCCTTAATTTTAAAGGCAACACTCTCTTCTGTCTTGTCTTGTAGAGCACGTTGATAAACTTTTTCTGTTGCTTTTATTTCATCTTGAGAACCACTCTGTAAAGCTTTATTTCTTTTAGCACGTGCTTCGTTTATTATTTCATCTAAACTCTTAGACTTTTTAGCCATCTTAGTTAAGTCTATTTTAGTTTGTCCATAAGATTTTTTAGCTGTCTCACTTAGTTGCATAGTCTGTATTAGACCTGCATCTATCATTGTCTGTTGTTCCTTCTTAAAGTAGTTAGCTCCAAATCCTGTACCCATTTTAAGTTCAGGTAAAGATGCTAATTTAACTATACTATCAGTGGCTTGTTCTACTCCTGTAAAACCTATATCCTCTGAACCTTTAGTCAATGTAACCAATTCATTTACATCACCACCTTGGTCAGCATGTGTTTGTAATTTACCATACATATTAGTATAGTGTGTATCACCACCTGCTACAATATCTCTAGCTTTAGCAATACCTTCAGGTGTATTACCAAACAAACCTACTAGTGCGTTCATCTGTTCAGTAACTTTCTTTTTGTTTGCTTTATATTCTTTTTGATTAGCAGCTGTCTGTGCTACTTGTCTATCAAGTATAGTTCTAGTACGAAGCTTTACATCTTTTTCTTTTTCATTAATGTCTTCTACTATCTGTGTGGCTGCACCACCTAGCATTGCTCCAAAATTAAAACCCATTAAGCTCTCCTCGCCATTAATCCTGATGGCTCTTCTTGTTCTTCTTCCATCATAGGTTCTTCCTGCTCTTCTGTATCAGGCTCACCTTGTTGTTTCTCTAAATCATTTAATGCTGACCTAATAACTGCATCACTAGGTCTCTCTGTATCTTCAGGCTCATCACCCATCTTGTAACTTGTATCTGTTTTATCAGCCAAGTACTTCATCATTTCCATAAGTACAGGCATAACTAATACACCTACATCTATACTGTGTACACCTTGTAAGACAGCACCTAACTGCATAGAGTTAGCCACAGTGCTAATAGGTATACCTGACTCTAGAACAGACATAAGCTCTTGAACAACTTCATCGTTATCAAATCTTTCTAAGTACCAATCTAATGCTTCATCAACTGTAGCATATTGTGGTGGTGATTGCCACGGTCTACCACCTAACTCTGATGTTAGATGTTGCCCCGGCATAGGTCTATTTAATGATGGCTGTGGTGCTTCAGGCATTATAATTCCTTATATCATTTACATATCTAGCTATTCTATTAGCTACATCTGTCTTAGGGTCAGTCTTTCCTACACGTCTAATTGCATTACTACGTGTTAATAGACCACCTGACATATCTTTCTTAGGTTCTTCTTTTTGTTCTCGTATCTTTCTATAGACACCTATAGCTGGGTTATTATCCAAAGAGTCCTCCTCCACCACCAAACATTGAGCCTGTTACAAACTTACCTATGAGACTACCAAATGCAGTTGAAGATGCTGTATCGTCTTTCATTGCTTGTATATTAGTGGCACTGTCAGCTTGTAATTGAGCCATTGCTAATTCAATAACACGACTTCTTTCATTCTCTGCTGATGTCCATGCCCACTCCATTGTGTCTCCATAGTACTGCCATAGATTATTGTAAGCTTGATTACTTATACCTAATACGTTCTGTGCATTTAATTCATTAGCACGATTAGTATTAGCAGTAGCTTCTGTTGCTAATTGTCTTCTCCATGTAGCATTACTCTGTGCTATAACTGTTTGATTCTGTGCATTAAATTGGTCACGTTGATTATTAATCTCTGCATTAAATCTTTCTATTGTGTTAGCCTGACCTGCATTAAACTGTTCTTGTGCGTTCATCTGTGTAGCATTAAACTGATTAGCCTGTTGCCCTAGTGAAGAAAAGAATTGGTCTGTCTGATTCTGCGAGGTAGCATTAAATTGTCTACTAGCATTTTCAGCAGCTTGGTCTGTAAACATTGACTGTACTTGTTGCTGTCCTGCAAACATATCCATCTGTTGTTGATTAGATAAGTTAGCCATATCCATTTGTAAGAATGACTGTGCATTTTGTACAGCAGACTGTTGTCTATTATTTAAGTTAGACATATCTAAGTTAGCTAGTGCTGATGCTTCAGCCATAGTGATAGCTTGTCTATTTGTTAGGTTATTCAAGTTCATTGTCTGAGCAGAACGAGAGTTCTCTAAAGCTACCTGCTGTTCAGCAGTAAAGTTTCTATTAGCTACATCGGCTATCTTAGCAGAGTTCTGTACTCTTGATTGAAATGCTTGGTCAAACTCCTGACCTATAAATGTAGCTCTTTGTTGAGCTGCAAGCATAGCACGTTGTTGTCTGTTAGATAAATTAGCTGATTCAAAAGAAGCCTGTACCTGTGCATCTGCTTGTGCAATAGGTAGTGCAGATTCTAATGCACCTTGTATCATAGCTTGTCCTGCCATTGATGATGCACCTAATCCTCTGTTAGCCATCTGTGCTTGTACAGCACGTAATGTTCCTGCTGCCCATGAGGGTGGGTTGCTTGCATCAAAGTTAGCAGTAAGACTTGCTAGTTGTCCTGCTACTGTAGCTTGTTCTGTAGGAGTAGCTGAAGCAGCTTGAATCTGTTCGGCATATGTAGATGCTGTTTCTGCATTAGCTGCACCTGTTACTAACTCACCTGATTGTATCTGTCTTTGTACAGGATTAACCATCTGTGTAGCTACACCTTGAGCTGCAGTTAAGTCTGTAACTGAACTTGTGCCCTGTTGTTGTGCTATAGATTGTGCCTGTGTACCTACAGTTCCTTGAGCAGCTTCTAGTGTATTAACTGCTTGAGTTACTTGAGGTGATATAGCTTGTGCTTGTAATTGATTAGCTTGTGTAGTAGTCTGTGGTGTTGCTGTTGCTGTACTTGCCTGTGCTGTAGGTAATGCAACTTGTCCTGATACCTGACCTACACCTGACTGTAGCATTTGATTTGTAGTAGGAGTAGTCGTTACTGTTTGTACTTCTGAACCTTGAGGTAATGCAGGAGCAACAACCATCTGTGTAGAAATATCACCTATAGTAGCATTAGGGTCATATACAGCAGGTTGATTAGGTACAGTAGGAGTTGGTGTTACATTTACAGGAGTTCCTCCTTCAGCAAATGACTGTGTAGGTGGTGGTACATAACCCCCAACCATATCTTGCTGTTGATTCTGTGAAAACCTTTCCATCATATAGCCACCTTCAGCCATACCTCTGTCTGACACGTTTCCGTCTGACATACCTGATTTTCTTTTTTGCTGTGCCTGAAATGCATTTTCTAGTTGTGTATACTTATCAGCTACACGTCTGTTAGACATTAAGTACGCAGGGAAACCATCCTTTTTCCCATCATACCCTAGCTTACGTGCTATTGTCATCTGTGCTTCTTCAGGTAATTGATTTAATTGCATACTCTAATCCTTACTTCATTACTATTGCGACTACTAAAGCTACTACACCTAAAGTTCCCACCATAGACATAGCTTCTATTCGCCACATTCTTTTGTCTAGTGCTTCTAGTTTATCATTGACTGCTTGATAACGGACTGCACATTCTTTTTCGTGTGCATCTAATTCTAGTTGTACTTTTAATTCAGGTTGCATACTCATTTTCATTTAACTCTCTTCAGGAAAGTTGTTCATCACAGGTGTAGCACCATCCTCGCCCTCAAACAGTGCCATGAAAGCATCTAAGTCTGAAGCATTGTCTATTGCTGTTTCCATTGTAACTACAGCAGTCTTAACTGATGCACGATATGTACTCACAGAATCAGGTATTGCTGTGCCTAGTTCTGCCTTACGTGTGACATACCAATCTGTACTAGCTAAGATGCTATTAGCAGATGTCTTCATGTTAGTCTTCCACGTAGCCTTGAGTTCAGCTAAGTCTTTTGCATTACCTGCTGAATCATAGAATCTGTTATCATAGGTAGCAGGGTCATCTTCCCACTTGAGACCCATAGTGGTCTTGTAGTAGTCATCCCATATCATCCAGTTGTTAGGATGCTTTGTGCCATCACTGTCAGTCCAACTCCTACCTGCTTTGATATGTATGTCTCCGTATTTCCAAACCATCTTACTGTCTCCTATCTTGCGTTTGCATACTTAAATGGTGCTTCGGCAAATGCCATGTATATGTATGTTTGACCACTTGTATTTCTTAAGCCACTATTAACTCTCCACTTAAGACCATTAGATAAAAAATCACAAGATACCCCATCAAATTCTGTATTAGTTAAATTTGGTCTAAGTACGTTTTCAACAACATTAGTAGTATCTCTTGTGTTGTCGTGTATTCCCCAATCATCAGCATCAGTGGTTCTTTTCCACAGAATGAAAGCAGGGCGAAATCCTAAATAAATAAATGTACCATCAGCACTTGAATTTCCAGTATAACTGCCAAACTTTGAGTAGCCTTCTACCTCTGCAAATACATAGGCTACATAAGTATTAGCATCTGCATTAACATCAACACTAGTTCCTATAGAAAAAACAGAACTTGTAGGACTAGTATCATTGAAAGCAACGGCTTCATCTGCTTTTGCAGAAGTTTCATCTAGTCTTAATCTATGAGTGTTCCCTATGTCTTTATGAAAAACATACCAATTACCTGTGTTACTTCTTCTTTTAATTATGTACATTTGAGGCACAGCACCTAAACCATGAGCTACAGTTCCTGCTGAACCAGTTCCAGTATATGTTACAATGCTAAAACCTGCTGTTGCATTTGCTTGAACACTATATGCTGGATTGTTACCACTTTCACTTCCTGATGCTGTTGCTGTGCCACCATTTGCAAGCCAGTTCCAAGCTACTAATGTTGTACCATCAGCGTTACCGGGACTATCATTCCCCATAGTAAACCCATCAGAATCAAATGTTTTTAACATTGTTGTTTGAGTACTTTCAGCATTAGTTGAGTTTGTTGCAAGTTGTTTTGTTGCACCTCGTGAAGTATCAAACACCCAATTATCGCCTGTAGCCGACCTCTTTTTACCCCATACCCAATCAGGGCTAAAGCCAACGCCTGTAATAGCGTGGCTTGCAGCTCCATCACCAGTATAAAGAACTGTATTAAAATAGTCATCAGCTTGTGTAGCAGAATTAGGACTTATGGTTGGTTCTGGTAGGTTAGATGTGCATAATGCTAGAAAGCCTGATGGTGGTGCATATTTAAAAACACCCTTACCATTGCTATCCGTATTTCCTGCTGAACTTATTGCTCCAGCAAATGTGTCATCTTGTCCAAAGTTTGCAGTATAACCAGTACCAGAACCTCCAGCATTTTCATAAAAAGCAGGTAAAAAAGTTCCAGATAATCCAGTATCTTCTGCATTTGTTGTATTACCTGCTGCAATTTCTGATGCAGTAGCACTATTATACCAAGTATTATTTAATCCTATATACCAAGCACCATCATCCATATTTAAAGCAATTTGAAAAATATCACCTACACTCATTAAATTTTCCATTTGTTTTAAATAAGTATAGTCGGCAGTCACTACACTGTTAATTGTTGCTGCATCTGTGACCACTCCTATATTAATATTGGAATCATCCTCATAGATTACCCTTCCTTCCCAATACCATTTTCCACTTGAAACACCAAATGTTGCCTTTAATATAGCTTTGTCACTATCAGCATTTTGATTAGTTTGTAAATTACCTTCTGATATTGTTGTTGATGTTAAAGATGCATCTAATGGATTCAATGTACAAAAATTATTCTCAGGACTATCAGGCATTGCACAATCAGATGCGGCTATACCACTAGATGTTAAATGATTTGTCTTTCCACTTGTATCAGCACCTATTGTTGATGTTGATGCTGTGCCTACTCCTACTTGGTCAAACTGCAATCTAAAACCATTAGTGCCATACTCACTTACATTTGGTGCTTTTGGTATCCACACACCATTTTTTGTTTCACCGAAATATGTAGGGTCTAATGCTAACCCATCAACAAAGTTTACTTCTGCCATATAACCATCAAAGTATGAACTTCCAGTTGGGTATCTTCCCACATTATGTACTACGTTTGCACCTAAAAGAGTATCTGCTGCAGTTCCACTAAAAGTTGTAGCTTGTAATTCACCATTTACATATATTTTGTATTTATCAGCATTGGCAGATTCAGAAGTTTTTACTCTTAATACAATATGATACCAAGCTGACGTATCTCTAAAAACCCTATCAGTTACAGTAACAAAAGGGTTGCCATCATCATCTCCAAAAGCTAAAGTGTCGGCAGTTCTAAACCCTAATATCCAAGCAGGACTTGATGCACCAGCAGTAAAAAACCATTGGTCATTATTAGATATACTAGCTCTTTTAACCCAACAAGAAACTGTGCAAGTTGCACCACTACCAGTTCCATCAGAACCAAATGTTTTAGTTAAATATGGACTACTGCCATCATCAACCCTCAATGACTGTGTAGCAACACCATTGTAAAACAATTCGTCACTAAAAAATTGAGATGAACCTGTTAAGTTACCTAATAATGCCACTATGCAAATGCCTTCTGTACTCTGCCTAATAATATGTTACTAGCTGACTGAACCACGTAAGGTATCATATCAACTGCGTTAGCATCAGTGCTTAGAGTTATCCCTGCCGCACCTGCTGTTTCATAATCTGTGCCTAATGAAAGTGTTCTACTTCCTGTGCCATCTTGTATACAGATGATAAACCCTGACTGCCCTATCACTTCTGTTGTAGGGTTGGTAAGTGTTACATTACCTGTGAATGTCAAGATGAAGTTTTGGAATTGGCTAAAGTCAAGTGCTACGTTACCTGTGTTACTTGTGTCTGTGGATGTATCTGCTCCACCTGCCAATAATGCTAAATCTGCTGCTTTACTCATCTCTACTCCTTAACTTGGCTTTGTTGGAAACGTAATGTTACTCAACGCATCATCTGATGGTGTAGTATTTGTAATGTCTCTCAAGGCTTGTCTGTATGTCTTCCAAGCATCTGATAATGTTACATCACCTAATGCCATGTAATCTGTTTCAGCTAGTAGTGCATCTCTCTTCTCTCGTAAATCTACCATACGTCTGTTAGGTGCATCATTAGTCCATGCAGTATTGTTGTCATCAAATTCTTTTTGTTCTGCATCAGTCATTTCAACTAACTGACCATCAACCATTTTGTTTCCATTTGCCATGTTAAGTCCTTATTCCATAAACTCTAACTACACCACTTGCTATATTACCACTGCTAAAAAACAACCTATACCCATTTACTACATTGGCACGATTAGCAACAATTAAAGCTCCACCAATAGTAACTGCTGTAGGTTGTGCCCCAGTAGCATACATATGAACATCTCCAGCATAACAAAATCCCTTATCCGTTTTGTTTACATTATGAAGATTTAACCACCAAGTTCCTCCTTCACCAGCAGCATTACCAACATTAGTAACTGACATTTTAAAGTGGTTTTCACCATTATCATTAAAATATGTACTACTTGATTTAGCTGCTGCTTCAGACCCATATATATCTCCAGTTTGTATACTGCCACCTACAAAAACTTGGGTCTTTAAAAAAACATTATCTGTTGCTGGAAGTAAATCAGCATATATAAAATAACTGTCATGTGTAGAGTTTATGTGAGTAGATGTAATATCAAACTGTGCTACAGCACTTGATATAGTTGTGTCTAACAATAAATCCATACCTGCACCTACAGGAGCTTGACTAAATGTAACAACACCATCACTTGATATTGCCATAGCATCTGCATCGCCTACAGAACCTATCTGTCCTGCATTAGCGACTGTTATGCCACCACTATGTACACTTCTTGCTGAAAATGTAGGTACACCTGTAACTGCAAGAGTACCACCTACTCCTATGTTACCACCAAAGCTACCACCATCACTAGCACTTACTGTGTCAGCTACGGAGAACACATCATAGACTACAATCTGTAGTGTATCACTTACAGTAGCACCTGTATCTAACACGACAGTTGTGCCTGTAGTTGCTGTGTAGTCAGATGGTACAAGTAAGATACCGTTTTGGTATACGTCTATGTATGTACTGTCTGTGTATACAAGTGTCTGACTATTGTTGTCACTTCCACTGAAGCTCGTCTGTCCAGCAGTGGCTGTGTAGTCATATGTTTGTCTCACTCCATTTGAAGGAGATGTTCCTATGTATGGCATTGTTACTCCTTTGGGTACTTATCTTTGACAGCTTTAATGGTCTTCTTCCACTCATCTACACCGTTATGATATATGTCATCTAGTTGGTCTACTATAGATGGATAGGCTTCTGCTCTACTTCTTTGGTAAGCATTATTATCATATGCAGTTTGTAGTTCTGCCATCTTGTCTGTGATTTCTTTAGCAGTTGGCTCAGTTAATACTGGGTCTGTCCATGTTAAAACATCGCCATCTAATCTAAATTGAGAATTTGGCTTTAATGCTAATATAGCATCTACTTTTTCTATCATGATGCCACCATCTATTTTTTTTATCATGTTGCCACCTCTGTAATACTCATATTCAATGCCCAGTATTTTTGTGTACCACTAATACTACCACCGAACCAGTAATAAGTTCTTGTTGCACCTGCAGAAATATTTCTAGTGTCATCTGCTCGGTAAGAACCCGGATACCATATATCCCCACCAGAATCATTGTATAAACCATAATGTGTTTGATATATAATATGACCACCAGCAGTATTTGCTGTACCAGCTGAATAGCCATCAGATAGCGACAAAGCAGACCTATAACCAGTATTGATTGAAAATCTACCAGTTAAATCTATAATAAACCTTGAATTTGCTCTTTTTGCTGTAATAGCTAAACTTCTTAATGGAGTTAAACTCGCACTATTATATGCTGTTGTTTCTACAATAGGTCCACCACCTTCTCCAGAACTATCCCAGTTAGCTGCTGTACCTGATGAATAAGTATAAACTTGAGTTGATACTCTTTGTAAAACATCTCCAGCAGCTATAGCTGGACTTGCACCTGTTACAGTACCTGTTAAAGCAAAGTCATCATCTAATTTTAATATAGTATTGTCTACAGCATCTAGTGCTAGTCCACCTGTATTTACTTTTGTTAATGCCATTTGTTACTCCTATAATGTATGACCACCAAAATATGTCTTCGCAGTTGTTGAATCACCTTGAAGAGTTCTTGTACCTGCTGTAGTCATGGCAGTGCAATAGTAATAATCATTAGCATCTGTTTGTTCTACAATAACTTCTACAAATACGGAGGTATTGTAAGTTTGAGTTCCTTGACCCATTTCACCCTCTGCAAGGTCAGTGGTTGAACTTTCACTATTGTCATACTTTATTATTGTTAATTCAACTCTATCTGTCGTTGCTGAAATATTATTAATTTGAAGTGCCGCAAATAATCTATATGTACCTACAGGTGGGGTAAATCTATATGTACTTGCATTATAATAACTACCAACATCAAATTTTTCTGATGCAAATGCTATAGTAGTCTCTGTATTTACAGAAATACTTTGCCCAGTTCCTTGAGCATAAAACATTGGCTTTGCAGGTTCTACTATATTGTTAGTGAATGTAACAACTCCACCACTTGATATTGCCATTGCATCTGTGTCACTAGCACTGCCTATGTTCCCTGCGTTAGGTATTACAATATTACCACCTGTAGTTAATAAACCACCACCTGTAATTGCACCACTAAACGTACCATTAGTTGCACTCAATGCCTGATTGCTTGGATGCCCTACAGTTCCTACCTGACTAGCTAAGTAATATACAAATATATTATTACCTGCATTACTAGAAGGTGCCGCAGTAAATGTAAGTGTTGTTCCACTACTAACTGCATAAGCTACTGAAGGCTCTTGGATAACACCATCTACTGATACAAGAACATCTTCATCTTGTGTTACAACTTGTTCTAGTGTAAAGGCAGTAGTAGAACCATCACCTGAATACACAGATGCTGCTCTATTTGATACAAACCTACTAGGTGATGTGTTTCCTATATATGGCATATTATGTTATCTCCATAATGCTTAATGTACCTGATACTTTATCTGCTACAGAACAGTCTATTGTTATTTGGTCAGTAGTCTCTAGTACAACTTTGTTACCTGCTAGTAGTTCTAATGCACCACCTACAGGTATTGGAGCATCCTTTACTATGATACTCGTTCCGTTTGCTGTGTTGTTTGTGACTGCTCTGTTTGCTGTGTCACTAACTAACCTTACAGTTGCTGTGACTTGAGCAGTGTGTATGTTTGCTAGAACTAAACCAAGAACGACAGTTGTTACACCACTTCCTGCTGTATACATTACATAGGGTGTACCTGAAGAGTTTGGTTCAGCCGCAAATGTAACTGTTTTAAATGTATTTGCCATTTCTTTTTCCTTTTATATAATTATACTCGGTATTGCTTATTTTGTCAAGATAAATCTGCACTAACCAAGGGCAATCGCCAATGCTGTAGGGTCATCTGTAACATACCCTGCTGTGTTTAAATACGTTTTTACGTCAGACAATGCTACTTGTTTCATTGTTCCATTATCATTTGTTACAAATCTGTCTGCATCTACTAGTGTAGTACCTGTTGCACTAGTGTTACCATCTATGATGTTTAACTCTGCTGCAGTAGATGTTACATTTGTTCCACCAATATCAAGTGTAGTCATAGATACTTCACCTGCTACAGTAGCTATACCATCAGCAAGTGTTATTAAATCTGTGTCATCTGTGTGACCTATAGTAGTTCCGTTAACTATTACATTGTCAACAGTTAATGCTGTTAATGTTCCTAGTGATGTTATATTAGCTTGAGCAGCAGTTTGTAATGTTCCTGTTACATTACCTTCAAGGTTAGCTACTATTGTACCTGCTGTACCTGAGAATACTTCTGAGGAATTAGATGCATCAGGTATAAATGTAAACTTACCTGCACTGTCATCAAATCCAAAGAAACCTACTTTAGCTGCAGAACCATTATGGTATCTAAACTCAATACCTCTATCTTTGTTATCATCTGAACCCGGAGCAGAATCACCACCTATAGTAAAGATAGGGTCATCTACTGTTACTGTTGTACTGTTTACTGTAGTTGTTGTACCATTAACTGTTAAGTTACCTGCTAGTGCTACGTTAGCACCATCAAATGTCATAGCAGTTGTAGTGCCTGATTTAAGTATTAAGTTGCCACTAGTATTAGTTGCACTACCAAATGTTGTGCCACCATCCTTAAAGAATATATCCCCACCATCTGCATCTAATACAATATCTCCAGCAGAATCTAATGTTATTGTAGAACCTGTCATGTTTGTTATTACAGGGTTTGTTAAAGTTTTATTAGTTAGGGTTTCAGTTGAACTTGCAGAAACTAGAGTAGTGTTACCACCTGTACTTGGTAGTGTTAATACATTTGAAGCACTCTCTGAGTGTGGAGCACCTTGTATTGTCTGTGCGTGTGCATTACTTGATTCACAATAGAACTTAATCTTAGAGACTGCACCACTATTCTTTAGGTCAATCAATCCACTTTGAATGTCTACGTTACCATCTAATCTTACAACACCTGTTCCGTTTGGTGTAAGTGTAATATTACCATTAGATACTGAAACAATGTCATTACCGTTTACATCTAAGTCACCACCTAATTGTGGAGTGCTGTCTTCTGATACATTTGATATAGCACTAGATGTAGCAAGTCCTGCGACAACAGCACTTCTAGTAATCTTTTTAAGTCCACCACCTGAAGTGTCTACTGCTAGGAATACATCATCATTAGCTACTGTAGATATTTCTGATAAGTCACCCACTGCTGTAGGATTAAAGTTTGTACCATCAGCTACAAGTATATGCCCTGATGTATTTGTACCCATAACTAAATCATCACCTGATATAGTTAAATCACCTGTTACAGTTAAGTTCTGTGACATAGTGACATTACCATTAGAAGCAATAGTTATAGCATCAGTGTCTGATGTATGCCCTATTGTTGTACCATTTATAATTATGTTATCTACAGTAAGTGTGCCTAGTGTTCCTACAGATGTAAGATTAGGCATTGCAGTTATTTCATCATCTAAGTAAGCAGCTAAACTTGTTACAGCTATCTGCTTCATAGTGCCATCGTCATTAAGTATTAGTCTATCAGCATCTGCTATAGTTACAGAAGTAGCTGCAGTGCCACCATCTACTATGTTTATTTCTGCTGCCGTTGATGTTACTGCTGTACCGTTTAAGTCAAGTGTATCTATATATGCAGTGCCATCAATGTATATATCTTTCCATTGTTTACTAGATGAACCCAAGTCATAAGTATCATCATCGTCAGGTATAATGTTAGAATCTACTTCGCCACCAAATACAATGTTATCTGTGTTAGCATCACCAAGAGTAAGTGTACCACCATTAAATGTGGTCGTACCTGTTACTGTAAGATTACCACCAACTCCTAAGTTACCTGATATATCCACTGCACCATTCATGTCAATAGTTGTAGCAGCTATCTGTATCTCTGTGTCAGCTACAAGGTCTAGTTGTCCATCGGCACTTGAATTGATGTATATTGCTGTGTCTCTGAATTGTAACTTCTCTGTAGAAGCAATAAGTATGTCATCACTAAATTCAAAATAGTCCTCGTCTTCCATCCATTTAATTACACCATCATTTGATTCACCATCAAATGTTATGGTTATATCTGTACCTGCTGTACCTGCTCCAAATGTAAGTGCATTACTAAGTAGTTTAGTAATAGGTCCACCTTCACCTGTAGTACCATCGTGTGAATGTCCTGTACTTGATGCAAAGGCAGCTAATATCTGATTGAACTCATTATTGGTATGAGCCGCAGTTATTACATCTCCATCTGTGTACGAGGACTGTCTTGTATATGTATCACCCATTAACGTCTAGCTCCTAACTGATATTCTAACTGAAACCCTTTAAGTGAATATGGTGCAGTTGTACCACCATCTTCTACTTTTAATGCTACAGCAAAACCTGAACCTTCTACTGATTGTCTAACTAGTGGTTGTGATGCACCACCATATATAGGTACTCCATAAACAGATGTACCATATAAAGCAACAACATCCGAAGAGTCTAGTGGATATGCTACAGGTCTAGCTGATTCTTTAGCTTCATAGTCATATCTAACAAACAAGTCAGCATCTATAGCTGCTTCAGGTTTATAATTAATAATAACCCTTTGCATATGTTTTCTTATTCCCGGGTCATTAAATGTTAAATCAGGACTTCTATATCTACCAAATATAGTTGTACCATCAAAGGTATTACCTGATTCTTGTCTATATATATACCCTGTTTGATAAGCACCATGTAAAACTAATACATTACCTTCTGACACAAAGCTGTCTGTACAAGCAGGTCTTATACCCTGTATCTCTGAGAACTCAAACTTCTGTCCTTTTAATACACATATAACACCTTTAGTTTGATTCTCTCCAACATTTGATTTGGTAAAGAATATTCTGTATTGTGTCTTATCTGTTATAACTACTGAATCAAACTCTGTTGCACTAGATATATTATCATTAAATATAGATTGCACATTAGCACTTATAGTTCCTAATTCAACGTCACCAATTCTTGCTGTACCTGCAATGGTTCTTAAACCATCAGGACCTAAGAATATTAAGTCACCTGCAAATTCTTGAATTGTATCTCCATTGATACATCCTATATCTCTTGTTACGTCTGTTACTGAAAAGTTAGAACTTGAACTGCCTGTCAGTTTAAATATTCTAGTTTCACAAAATATAAATAAGTCATCACGGAAAACTTTAATACCTGTTATCTCATCATCTACCTTGAAGCTACCTGCTCCTTGACCACTACTAAAACCATCTTCATTAAAAGGTTCACTAAATACAACTTCTTGTTTAGTAGTTGACTTACCTGCATAGAACATATGATTTCTATGAGATACTACAAACTTAGACCCTGCTACTGAACTGTCACTTACATCTGTTGCAACTAAACTAGAGTTAAATACTGTAGGTGCATTTGTACCATCTACAACTATTATCTTGTCTGTACCATCAAAGTTAAACCGTTCAAAGTTATACTTACCTGCGTTTGTTCTGCCACTATCTCTGCTAGTCCATGATGAACCACCCGGAGTTGCACTGTATATACTAGTACCTCTAGCAGCTAAAACTACATCACCAAAGGTTGCAACCATAAGTATCTTTTCAGCAGAGCTTGATGTGAAAGGTACAATAGCTGATACATACTTAGAGAAGCCATTTATTCTTCTGTAACCACCATCAACAGCAGGTTCAAAGTTTCTTAGCTCTAATGCTTCACCCGGTTGCATCATAAAGGTAGATTTGTTTAATACTAATCCACCTTCACAGTTAAATGCTGAAGGTGTAGTTTGAGATAAGTCTGCCATATTAACTTACTCTAATATTTAATGTTGAACTATTACTTCCTGAACCTGATTGAGGTATATATGTAGACCTTACATAATCAAATCTATTAATTAATAATGTTTGCATATTTTTTATACCTTGCTCAAATCTACCAAAGTTTAATTGATACTGCTGTGTTTCACCTCTATACTGATATACAAATGCTGTAGCACCATCTACTATTACAGCAGCAAATCTATCAGGTACAGTTGTAGTATCTCCATGAGCAGACATATCTGTTGGAAAAGTATAGTAATCAAATTTAATTGTTACTGATTTAGTTGGAAAAGGATATAAAAGATAATTATTATCAGGAGTTCTTATAACAAACTCTGGTACACCACCACCATTAAACTGTGTTACAGTAACTCCACTAGCTATTGTAGCTGCTGTAGTACTACCTGCACCTCTAGTACATCCTGTAAATGTAGTACTAGAACCTATAGCTGTATATGTAATTTGTTCATTACCTATAAACAAAGTTCCTGTTGCATCAAATCCTGATGTGCTTGTAACAGTAATTGTAGTAACACTATCTGTATGAGTTGTACTTGTAGTTGTACTATTTATTTCATCTTCTTGTGTAATAAAATTATTTACGTAATCATTGTAGTTTAATATTTTTAATCTACCACCTGTAACACCT
>JACLAB010006507.1_pt1 | contig 32805 bp, 56 predicted proteins | sample 8027921 | NCBI WGS metagenome assembly JACLAB01 (sample SAMN15725117, study PRJNA655200) | protist metagenome | isolation source: fluorescence activated cell sorting (FACS) single amplified genomes of... | place: USA: West Boothbay Harbor, Gulf of Maine | collected 2000-07-19 | reverse complement strand
TTCTATAACTTCTTCTGGCATCTCCTCTTTAGCTTCTTTGATAATTTCTTCAGTTATAATTTCTTCCTCTGGTTTTTCTTCTATAATTTCTTCTACAACTTCAGACATTTCTTCTATGATTTCAGGTTCTTTTTCAGGCATAGATATTATCTCTATAAATTCTTCAATCTCTATTTCTTCTTTCATTGGTGGTGCTTGTACTATTTTAAATTCTTGTTCAAACTTAAATTCTTCCTTAAATTCTACCTCTTGAAATATCTCCTCTTGTAACTCCTCAAATACATTCTCTATTTCCTCTATAATTTCGTTAGATAAAACTTCATTATCATAAGTCATAGTAACAACTATATTATCTACATTTGCACCACCTAGTGTTGAGGGTGCGTTAGCATCAGTTCCAGCAATATTAAGATTACCTAAATTAGAATCTACTCCATTATATGTAAGTGAATCTGTAAAGTTAGCACCATTGATATTAGTTACATCAGTTCTAATCTTTGTACTTGTAGCTAATACATTACCATCTGAATCTTTGATCTTTAATGTAATTGTAAATGAATCTGCTTCTCCACCTCTACCAGCCCAACAACCAACAACACCACACTCTCCATTCTGTACTTCTACTGTGCTATCTAATGTAATTCCATTATCTAACATAGCTTGTGATATGGTTTCTGTTGTTAAATTAAATTGTTGTTCTATTGAACCACTATCTCCAAACTCTAAATCATAATTACTAGCTACATTGTTTAAGGTGCAACAATCATTTAATACTTGAACATCTCCATTAGTAGTCCAGCCATTAGCATTTCCTGTTTCAAAATTATTATTAATGATTAGGTTATTTGTTGTTATTTCTTCTGCTAAAGTTATATGGGTTAAGAGCATTAGCCCACTTATTAGAGAGATAATTCGCATAAGCAAATCCTATTATTAATGTTATTATCCAAATCATTAGTTCCTTACTGAATCTATAAAATTATAAACTCTACCAAATTGTTTATCGATACTTATTAAATCTTGTTGAATCATATTAACTAAAATTTGTAATTCCATTAATGTAACTAATGTCCATGTTGCTAAACCCATTAAGATTGTACCTAATAAGCCTATCAACATTGTATTAGTTTTTCTCGTCATCTAGTATGTAATTTTAATTTTTTAGCTTCTTCTTTGTTAATCTTCTTATCTATTACTTCTCTTTTTTTAATTCTTTTTACATAAGTCTTATAATCTGGTCTTTCAAATTCATACTTATTCCAAATGGCTAGTGCATCTTTACCTATCTTGCCATCTACAGGACAAGGTGTACCAGCGTTAATCATAGCTTCAAAGACTCTTTCGTCTTGGCAAAGTAAAGCAACAGAGCCTACTTTCATTCCAAAGTCATATAGAACTTTAGCTAATTTAATTCTTTCACAGTTCATATCTCTATTAGTCTTACCACCAGAAAAGCCTGTACCAAATGTCTGAATACCTACTGATACTCCTGTTGCACAAACGTCTTGCGATTGAGCAGAGAATGATGGTGCTGAAGCAGTATAAGGTGCTGATTTAACATTAGAATGATTAGTAGAGTTTGATGTAGTATTTGATGATGAGCCTGATTGGTAAGTTGTACTAGATTCTGAAGTATATCCACCCTCGATAGATGTATTAGAGCCAGATGTATTTGTTTGTGTACTGTCAGGATATGCTGGTTTAACAAGGCATAATAAACAAAACAATACAATTAAGACTCCTGTAAAATAATAGTTCATACTTATCCTCATAAATTATTTCTTTTTCTTTTTAGGTGCATCTGAAATAAACTTATCAAATAACACATCAAGCATACTAAAAAATCTATAAAAGAATCTATCTATCATATCTTAAATCCTTTTTTCCATGATTGAATAGCCCAATAAGCTGGACTTAAATTCTTCTGACCTTTTACTTTAGCCAATATGGGTCTGAATCTTGCAAAGAAACTCTTTTGCCTAGCTGGGATATTCTTCTTGATAGACATAGTTTTAGAGCCAAAATTAACCTTTTTAACTCTGCCTGAACTTCTGTCTTTTACAAATACTTTAAACTTCTTAACATCTCCACGAGATGGTTTGTTTAGTTTAACAGTTCTGTTTTTATATTTAGCCATATGGCATAAATATCACATATGGATTAATTAATAAATTAAAATAATGTTAGTTCTATTCTGGTTTATTTTCTATTAACTTTCTTTGTTCTTTTATTACTTCTAATGCTTTGTTTAATTTTCTTAAAGCTACATCTCTTTGAATCCTTGCTTGATCGCACTCTGATCTAGCTTGATCTCTTTGTTGTCTTAACTTTAAAAAAGTATTCTCTCCTATATCCATATTATCTTCCTTGTCCTTTATATCTTGTTAGTTTTTTATTTCTTTTTTCGCTTTTATTCAAAGTCTTTTTATGACGTTGAGGTCTTTTGGGTGGTTTATCACGAGGTGTATATAATGAGAAATTCTGTTTAGCCATTATACATCTTCTACTTTAGCATTTATAATTAATGGTAAAGGCTCATTAGTAGTTTCTGTTTGAGTTCTATCTTTCATACCTAGATAGTTTTTACTTAACCATATCTGCATATGAGTATTATCTTTCTTAACTGCCTTATCCCACATTTTCTTTCTTAAACTAGCTTTTCCCTTCTCTTTAAACTGCTCTACAATATCTGCATAATTTCGTTTAAGTGTTTTAGCTGATATATTTAATACACTAGCTATTTCATAGTCAGGACACCCAATAGAAGCTAAATTCTTTAAGATTTCTATATCAACCACTATTTTGGGTCTTCCAGCACCTTGCCTTTTTTCTGTTGTATTTGCCTTAATTTTGTCCATTTTCTACTTTTGCTTTTAAACTTGTAAATTCTTGCATTGCATTTTCCAATTCTGCTTTTAAGCCTGTAAATTGTTCCCATCTTTTAACTATTACATCACAATATTTAGGGTCTAATTCCATAACTCTTGCTTTACGATTTAGTTTCTCACAAGCTATTAAAGTGCTTCCTGATCCACCAAAACAATCTATAATTATATCTTCATTTTTGCTAGAATTTTCTACTGCCTTACATATTAATTCTACAGGTTTTTGAGTTGGGTGTACATATTTAGAAGTTGCACCTCTACTCATTTGCCATACGTCTGATTGAGATTTATCTCCATACCATTGTTCTCCACAGTAAAATATAAATTCATGTTGTGGTCTATAATGACCATGACTTAGTCCAATAGATTTTTTATCCCAAACTACACAATTTTTTATTTTATAACCAGCATCAGTTATAGCTTTATAAAATTCAGTATAAGTTCTCCAAGTAAAACATATATAAGCAGAGCAACCCTGTTTAGCTTTTATTAAAGATGTACTTAAACTATCCTTAACTAAAGATATTAAAGCATCATCTCTTAAATTGTCATTTATAATTTCTCCATGTAATTTTACTTTATCATCTGATTTTGCTCTTCCTCCCATATAAGACATTCCATAAGGAGGATCGGTAAAAATCATATCAGCTTGTTCAGTACATAGTTTATCAAAATTATCTATTAGAGTACTATCCCCACACATAAGTCTATGATTACCAAGTATCCAAATATCTCCTAGTTTAGTTATAGGGTCTTCAGGTAGTTCAGGAACTGCATCTTCATCAGTTAACCCTTCTTTCTCCTCGAATAACATATTATTTAATTGATCTTCGTTAAAGCCAGTAAGTTCTAAATTAAAATCTTTTAAATCTAATTCTTTTAATTCCATTTTAAGTAACTCATTATCCCATTCGGATTCTTCGCTAGTTCTATTATCAGCTATTCTATATGCGTTTATTTGTTCGGTAGTTAGATTATCAGCAATAGTAATTGGAACTTCTTTAAAACCTAATTTTTTAGAGGCTCTAAACCTAGTGTGTCCTACAACAATAATTCTATCCTTATCAACTACGATAGGTTGTCTAAATCCATATTCTTTTAATGACATAGCAACAGTTTCTATTGCTTTTTCTGATAATTTTCTGGGGTTGTTCTCATAAGGTTTTATAGTATTTATATCTGCGATCTCAATTTTCATATTATCTCCATTTTTTTCATATGTTTAATGCAACCAATAGGAAAGACATTTCTATCACTAAAAGATTCTTCATTCTCATCATAACTAGCAAATGTTTTAAGATGTTTGTTATCTTTAGAATAAATATATCCTGTAGTTGTCATCAAAGCTGGTTTCATAGAATCAAATTCTTTTATTCCAGCATGACCAGAATCTCCTAAAATATCCCACCACTTAATTTCATAGAAGTAGTATTTCTTGGTATTTATTGAAATGTGTCTAAACTGTGTCTTTTTCTTAACCATTTAATGTTTTGTATTATCGTCTTGGTTCAATACTGCTCTTAAATATTCAATTTGCATTTTAAGTTGTCTATTTTCAATACTTAAAGCAATTATTCGTTTTCTGCAATATTTAAAAATTCGGAGTATTGCTTTCATCAGTAAGGTTTAATTGGTTCGTCTTTCCATTTATGTTTTAAATATTTTTTTGAGCCTTTTCTCAACATATCATAATGACCTTCTTCTCCTATTTTTTCATAACCTTCCTTGCTAGACTTTTTAATAACACTATTTAGTATTTGTTTATTAGTAGTTTGTTTATTAGTATGAGGCGATAGGTGGGCTGTAGGTGGTTGTGTATCATCTATGTACTGAAATTTGTCGTAGTTTATAACACTTATTATAGTGATTTTTCGGCTGGGGTGGTTGTTGGTGGGCTGTAGGTGGTGCAAACGAGTGCTAATCATACCTCGTCTTTTCAACCTTAATACTAAAGTTCGCATTTCAGAGTAGCTTATTCCCCAAATGGTAGAGTTCTTTCTTAATGGAAATATTAATTCAGTTCTCTTAACAAATATTGGACTCTCTAAAAATTTAAGAGTCTTATCCTGATGACTAGCTGAACTAATCATATAAAGCCAAATACTAGATTGAATTAAATTCTTAAATACTTTATGCTTCCAAACATCTCGATAGACTACAAAGTAACCTGATTTCCTTGATTCCATTATTTACTCTCTCTTTCTATAATTTCAATTAATTGTTTTTTTGTATATCTGTTTAATAGAGTCTTAATTATATTTGTGGTCTTTTTTTGTTTCTCATACTCTCTTGCTCTATTGTTAGATATTACTTCAAAGTGTTCATCTCTCATTTCTGCCATTATATTTCTCCCTTGTGTTTGTTATAAAAATTAAACAAGTCATTAGCTTGTTCCATGTCTGCTACTCGTTTTTTTACTTCCTGTAATATGTTGGTTTCTTTTCCATACATATCTTCAAACTGCTGCTTACAGTTATGAATGCTGAATTGTCCTTGATGATGGTCATAGCAAAGTGGAATGGTATCGTAATGGCTTGATCTCATGCCTATTCCTAGCCCAATAGGACGTATGTGATGCACATTAGCTGGTCTTTGACATACCCAACACCCTAAACTCTGAACCCTCTCCATATAGGCTCTCTCGGCTTTTGTGGCTGGTTTCTTCATATTAGCAATCCTTGTGTTTGAATATTAGTATCAGTTAAATAATTCTTATTATCAAATTTAGGATATTTTGATATTGGGTATTTTAATTTATTGATAAGTGTTTTTTTATCTTTTTTATTACCAATAAAATAAATGTATCTATGTTTTCTAGGTCTATCTATTACTTCAAATTTATCAGGATTATTTTTTCTTTCTTCCAAAGTGTATTGTTCACAAATTGTTTTACTGTGCTTATTAGTATTTTTCATTCTCCATTCAGTTCTTTTATCTGATAAGCCAGTATATATAAAATTAGTAGCCTGATAGATATACCCTGTATGATTTTGGCTAGTATCAGCATAAGAAACGATAATACTTGGTTTAGGTAGTTGTTTAAAAGAATTAGATACTAAAAAAGATGCTTCGTTTTTAACATTATTTTTTAATACCAACCTATTTAACTCTAAAACTATTTTTTTATAATCATCTCCAGCGATTCCTCTACATAATGATGAAGAAGCTGGAGAACCATAAGTAACCACTCCAACAAGTTCGTTTTTTAAATAAAGACCAAATGAATATGAGATACTTGGCATACGTTTTGCATAATGAATATCTAAAATAAAAGGTTTAGTTTCATTGTAGGAAATGGGTAAAACCTGATAATTATTCATTTAGATTTCCAAACAATAGCTTGTTTTCCATATTTAGTTTCTCGTCTTAAACCAGAGTCCTCTACTAAGTTTAAAATTTGTAATTCTCTAATCCTACCACAACATGAACTCAAAGGCATTTCTAATTCATCTGATATTTCATAATTAGTAGATGCTTTAAGTTTAACAAAATCATAAACCATTTCTCTTTTAGTTTTTATTTTAGGTTTTATTGTGGCAAGTGCTTCTTGGCTTGTGTCAGTATAATTTGCTGATTGGTAATCAGTATCAAATATATCTAGTTGTTTCATTTAATCTCCCTTATTCTTTTTAATTCATTATTCCAAAATTCTACTTCTTTTTTGTAAATTTCAGGAATATCAGTTCTTTCTATTCTTTTAAAAGATGACCAACAGCTATTGCCTTTTGATTGTCCATATCTCCAAATACCCAATCCAATATGTTTTTGAAAAACTTTTTGATTTTGTTTATTTGTAATTGATTCTACACCTCTATGACAAAGTGGACATTTTATTCTATTCATATCTTTCTTCCTGTTATGATTAACCCAAATGAGAGAGAGTCCATCTGGGCTAATCTAGTATATATGATATGAAATATAAATACTTGTCTTGCGACTCTCTCGTTATATATTTTTTTATTTATATTCATATCTTTAATTGATTCGAATATTTATATTTAATTTTAAAACTAATCAAGAAATAAAACTTGTAAGGGTTAAATTAGTTAAAAAAGCTAGTAAAATAGCCATTTATTAGCTATTTACAATACAACTCAAAAAATATAGATTATTTAAATATGTTAAATACATTAACTAACAAAGGAGAGAGTAAAATGAACACAAGAAAAGAAATAAAAGAAGTAGAAAATACAATCAAAATTGCACGATCTATTATAGATGCAAAATTTGATGTAGCTAAAGACCCTGATGGAAAAAATATGTCAGATGAAGTTCTTAATGCTTTTGAAACTGAAATGTATTCAGAAGAAAAATTAACGCAATTAAAATTAAAGTTGGAGAAAGAAAAAAATCTAACTAAAAAAATTAATGCGTTAAAATCTTTAGGTGTTGAGGTTGTTTCAAGAGAAAGAAACTATGATGAATCTACATACGATTTTATTAATGGTTTTTATCCTGAAAAAATTTGTATTGAATTAAGATTTGGTACAGACATCAAAGTTGTTCCATTTAATTATGAACATGATAATTTTTACATTTCTTATAAAGATCATGGTGGTAAAGCATTATTTAATATCTTGAAAGATAAAGTAGAAGATAAACATTTATTTTACACAGGGAGAGCATAATGGAACATTTATATTTAGCTTTAGCATTATCTATAGTAATAACTTTAATATGGGGAGAGAAGTAATGAAAGAAAATATAAAAGTTATTAAAGATAATATTACTTTTAATAAACTACCAAAAGATATTCAAAATAATATGATTGATGCTCAAGCTAACGATATGTTAATGTCTTTTGACGAGGGTGTTTACACTAAAAAAACTGCTAAAGCAGATGCAAAACTTTATTATGAAGATTGGGAAAAAGATAAAAAATATGTTTTGTATCATTCTAATTTTTATGGAATACAAGCTGATGAAAAAGAAAGGTTTTATGAAAATACCAACTAACTCAAACTTTAGTAAAGAGATTTCTAAAAAGTTTAAACAAATTTTCCACCGAGATATGACTCTTGGTGGATTACAAGATTTACAGGAAGAAATTAATTTAATTAATCCTGTAGATACTCATTTGGTTAATCAAGTGAGTCAATTAAAAGGTAATAAACATGAACCTAAAAAAAATGTTTCAAATGCAAGAGCAGTACGACAAGAGTACACACAAAGAGAAAGTATTGCTGGAACAGTTGCTAAAAGTGAAACAAAAAAAAAAGAAGTTGGCTTGGCAGTTACATCAAGTTAAGTACCACCAACCGACTTTATAACGAGAGAAAGAAACAAGATATGAAAAAAACGATACTTACCCTAGCGATCTCTTGCACCCTATTATCTGCGTGTGCGTACAAACCCATAATAGATACTGCTGGAAAGTCAGGAACTTTTAATACAGACCAAGCTAAAGAAATAACAAACGATATGCAGCATTGTAAAACACTAGCAAAAGAAAATACTACTTTTGTTGGTAACATTCTGTATTGGACTTTGAGTCCTACAATGGATTCTAAAGAAGAATCATTAACCAGAAAATGCTTAACCAATCGAGGTCATAGTGTCCTTAACTAAAAAAGAAAAAATAATTAATTTTAAAGACAGAATGCTTACAAAATTAATTGATAAAAGCCATGATAATTGGAAAAAACATAAAAGACATCAATACAAGTATTTAACTGAAAAGCTAAAGTTTAAATACCTAGACCTTAAATACAGAGAAGAAATGTCTACTAATACTGACCCTAGCCTTATTAAAGACGAGGTTAGTTTTTATAATGAATACTATTATAGATTGGATTTTTATTCTGGTTGGCTAGAACGAATTAACAATAAACATAACTACATAGGAAATAATTATGCACAAACCAAGAACTAATACCAATGTACTAGAGATTAACCAATCGCTTATAGAGTTAATGGCAGAATGGAGAATAAGTGAAAAAGACGATCAATTAATCTTTACTAAGATTGTAGGATTGCAACTAAAGAAAATTAGGTTAATTAAAGGTTACACACAAACTAGGGTAGCCAAAGCAATTAATATAACCTTTCAACAGATTCAGAAATATGAACGAGGAACTAACGAGGTTAAAAGTATAAACCTTAAAAAATTATCTGAATATTTTGATGTTTCATTTGACTATTGGATTAAACCAATATTAGATGCTAACTTAACATTTTTAACAAAAAGGAGAGAGAATGTATATCCATTCAAACAAGACTTCTTGGCAAGATAAAAGAATCAAAGCCATGAACAAAATAATCAAACAAAACGATTATAAGACAGAAATGTTTATTGAAGAATATAACAGAGTATGTGTTTCTAAAGCTAAAAACAAAAAACAATATAAGGGAGAGAGTAATGACAATCGTTAATACAGAGCATGGACACAAAGTAGAGTTCAATCAAGAAAAACACGTCTACATTCATAATAATGAATATGTAGTTGGAACAAGTACAATACTTGGTAAGTTAGCTAGTCCAATGTTAGAGAATTGGAAAATAAGCAATCAAGTAAATGCTTTAAAAGATGAGATGGAACGACAAGGTATTCCATTAGATAAAATAGACTCCATAGTTATTAATGCTAAAGCCAATGCAAGAAAACAAGGAGATGGCATATTATCTATTGGTTCAATGGTTCATAAATTTTGTGAGTTATGGGTTAAAGGAGAAACATTTACTGACCCAAGCGACCCAATAGTTAAAGGTTGCTTTGATAAGTTTAAAAAGTTTTGGACTAAACATAAATTGAAACTTATAGAGTCTGAAAAAATTTTATATTCTGAAAGAGGTTACTGTGGAACTGTAGATTTGATTGCAGAAGATTCCCAAAAGAACCTATGGCTTATAGATATAAAAAACTTCAAAAGGTATATTTGTAAATATGATTCATCAACTTCATGCTTATAAACTTGCTTATGAAGAACAGACAGGCAAGAAAATACATAAGATGTATGTTGTTAGGCTTCCCAAAGATAAAGCAGACTTTGAAGCTAGACCAATCTTGTATAAAAAAGAACATATGAAAGCATTTCTTGGATTATTAAGTTGTCATAAATCCGAGTTATTATTCAATGAATCAGTAAGACAATACAATAAACTAAAAAAAGGAAAAAAAAATGTATCAAAATAATAAATCAAACTATGATATGCCATTCTGTGGCTTAACATTAAAGCTATATGAAACAGGAAAGAAAGCACCTAGTTTTGAATATAGTGCTTCAGCAGCTAAATCTAAATTTATGTGTAGTTTAACTAAACAACTATTTGAATTACATGAAGTTAATAATTGGTGTAACCTTCCACAAGTTCAGGCTTATTTTAAAGCTGGTTACAATCTTAAATGGGCTTCTAAAGTTCAACAAGCTAAAGAAACTAAATATGGTGCTGATAGTGAGCAAGTAGTAACTTGTTTTATGGTTAAGCCTTATCAGGGTGGACAGAATGTTGATGGTATGAAACCTATTGCTCAAACTATACCTAGATACACACCACAACCAATGACACAGGCTCAACCCTCTGCACCAGATAATGCAGTTCCTGTTAATAATATGTCTGATATGGATGATGAGATTCCATTTTAATGGTTAAATTATCTAAGACACAAGAAGAACTTATTAGCGATTTCTTTGAATTAAAAAAAGATTTCGCTTTTAAGGTTGAGGAAATACAAGCATTGTATTTAGAAGTTAAACAACAAAGAAATTTAGCTGAAAAATACCAACTAGAAAACAAACATTTAAAACAACAAATAAAACAACTAAAGGAAGAACAAGAGGACTTGTTAAATTACCCATGATTATATTTGGAAAAACTAAAAGCGATTGGAAAGTGTTAGAATTACATTACAGACGAGAATGGATTTGTTTTGTAGTAGGATTTATTATAGGAGTTATAATATGAGTTTAAGTAATAAATCATATGAAGAACTAGAAAAAGCATCTACTGAATGGAGTGTAGCACATGGTAAAGTTATAATCCTAAATGAAGGTCTTAAAGCAACTTATTCTAAATGCTTCTTAAAACATAAGCTAGATTCTAAAACTGTTATTGAAGCTGAACATAAAGCTAGAACAGATGAAGATTATAAAAAAATTGTTGAAGTTTATGCAGAAGCTGAAATGGCATTAGTTAAAGCTAGATACCACTATAATAATTTAGATAAGTATGTAAGTTTAAAACAATCTGAATTAAAAAGAGATTTAGCTTTGAATGGAAAACAACCGACTTAATGAATTTCACTAACGAGAATCGTGGTTTAGTTCCCTTTGTTAATCAGTTAGTGAATAGAGTTATTAGCGAGAGTTAATAATTTGGTCTATGGGTGGTTTGCTCTCTCTCTCCACCCTAGATTTAATGTCTAGTTATTTCAAAATACTTTAAGCTAGTTTTAGATGTGATGGGAGTTTCTGTATAGTTATAATCTATAAGATCAACTTCAGGATTCTTTTGTATGTCATATAATATTCTAAGCAGTTTAGTTTTACTTGGAGTAACATCTATAAATCTAAAATTTACAAAATGACCATATGGATTGTGAGATGTTTCTAATCTAAACTCTACATCTATAATTTTTGCGTCTACGTCCATTGAAAGACTATACTATTTTTTATTTCTATTTAAAACCTTATCTGTCATCTTAGTTGAAAATGTTGCAGTAAATACAATAATAACTAAATACCAAACACTATCAGGGAGATCATTTATGATTCTTACCCATTCTTCAAAGTTTGATCTTGTGCTTTCAAACCAGCCTGTACTTAACATTGAAATTAGCCAAATCATTAATATTTCGTCTTTCCAACTTTTATCTTGGCTTTTGATTCTGGAAATATTTACATCTTTAGCTGCTTCTATTTCAGCTTCTCTAATTGTTTTAACTTTGATAGCTTTATGTTTAAAATGGTCAGTTGCTTTATTAACTACTAATTTTGTAAGTGGGTTATTTAATAAACTAAAAATCATATGTTACTCGTAAAAAATATTAATGTTGCCCAGTATAGCACAAGAATAGAATAAATTAAATAAGTGATGTTCATTCACTCCTAATATTCTTTATTTCTTATTTTGCAACTCTTTTGCTAGTTCGCAGTAATGAATGATCTTATCCCATTTCTCGTTAGGGTTTTCTCCGACCTTATTTCGAAGTGCGTATTTTATAATATTACCTTGTATAAAGTCTAGCTTATTCTTTACTATAAACTCGATAGGTTGGATTTTATATTGCTTATAGTGCTTACCACCTATTTGTTTATCAGTAGCCTTTAAATCGCTTCTATGAGCCTTTAACCTAGACAATTTTACCTATCCAATCCCCTTTTCGATCTAAAACCATTGGAAGTAGTCTTGGAACTCCATCTAGGATAATTCCACAACCAAGAATAAATCTAGTTCTAAAATTTTTTGCGTATTCATATGCCATTGAATGTTGATTTACTAAACAACCTACGTTCATTCCAAAGAATAGATTGTCAGGATTTGCCCACCAAGAGATTACAAACTTCGTATGATAATGACCTTGAACTGCACTCATACCCATTGCTTGTGATACTTTTAAAATATCAGCACTCATACCGTGAGTAAAAAAACACCTTTGACCATTAGACATAGTTAAAGTTAAATTATCTACCCACTTCCACTTTTTAGTTCCTAAGAAATCTCCATAAGATTTAATAAATTGTTTGCTCATTCCATACTTTAATGCTCGTCTAAATACTAAACTAGAATGGTTACTATCAACTTCTGTAACATCTGGAAATATTGTTTCTAGTTCTTTAATATATTTTCTTGTTAAATTAAGTTCATCTCCAGCACTAGGTAAGTCTGGGTTAGAGTCGTGCATAGATATATTGTGAAAATCGATTGAGTCACCGATATTAACAATTCTATCTGGCTTAAATTCTTTTTTGATTTCTTTTAAAAATTTGATTGAGTCCTTATGATGATAAGGAATGTGCATATCAGAAATGACAAGTATTCTTTTATTCTTCATACAAGTATAGCTTGTAGCTTATTTTGACAATAATGTAAATATCACATAACCCATTGCACTAATCAATGAGCCTGTAGAGATTAGTAAAATTTTTTCTAATCGCTTTACTCTTTCTTCTATTGAATTAATTTTATCGTGAGTTAATTTCTGCATTATTCTACATAGCTTTTCGTGAGATTCTATTTTTTGTAATGCGTTTTGTTTAGCCATTACTTTTTCTTTCTTGGCTTATACTTTTTAACAGCTTGTGAAATAAAGATGTTTTTATATAGAGAAACCTTTTTACCAAATTTCTTATCAGCTTTTCTTTTAGCTGATTTATATGCTTTAGACTTCTTGTTAAAAGATTTAGGTTTTCCTAAACTTTTTGGTCTAGCTTTGGCATATATAGGTTTCTTCTTCATTACTTCTTCTTTTTCTTTTTCATTTTAGATTTCTTTTTAGGTGGTCGTCCTTTTTTAGTTCCGTAAGTTCCTTTTCCGTATGGCATAATATTATCCTATTAGTTAGTTAATTTTCCACCAGACCATTTAGCATCTGGTAATCCATTAATATAATTCTTTCCATCAAATGTCAAAACTTGCTTTCTGTTTGAGTCTTGATTAAAGCTACAATGAACCCAACCTGAATTAGCACCTTCATCTTCTTTCCAATATTCTAAGATTAATTGGTCAAAGTCTGTATTGTTTTGAATCCACAAAGCTACTTCTAAATTACTAACACCAGCTATTTCAAAATCAACTGCTTGTCCTTTTGTATGCTGTGATGTCTTAGAAGAATTAATTGCTACACATAATTCCTCACTACGATAGCCAGATGTAACAATAATTGGTTTTTCAAACTTTGCTCTTACAGGCTCTAATACTCCATAGCAAAGATCAGTAAGGTTTTTTATTTCTCCACTACCAGCTTTGTTTTTAATACCTAATCTAATTGCAGTAGAGGACTTTTCAAATTCTTCTAATTTAAAATGTTTTGATAATTGCATAATTATCTCCTATGTTGATTATCTCGCAGTAGCTGGTACACCAGTTGATGTTACGAATGGATTTTCAGCGAAAGCCATGTAGATGAATGTATTATTACCAAAGTTTGCTCTTAACTTTACGCCATTACTTAAAAAATCAAAATCAGGCTCAGTATCTTCAGCTTCACTACTATTTGGATATAGCTTTGCATTTGTTGGATTAGATTTATTTCTAGCACCATCAAACATTATCCAAGCGTTAGTGTTTGTAGTGCTTTTAACTAGAAAGAAGTTTGGCTTAAAACCTAAATAGATAAAGCTATCATTGGTACTTGTATTAGAAGTAAAACTTCCAAATTTTGAGTAGCCTTGTTTCTCTGCGAAGCAGTAAGAAATCATTGTTGAGCCACTTGTATTAGCATATGCGTTTACACCAACTTGAAATGTAGTTGAAGAAAATGTTTGATATACTTCTGAATTACTATCCATAGCAGCATTTGTATTTAACAATAATAAACTATTAGCACCACCTCTGGCAGTATTTATTGTAGAACCACCAACTAACCAATCTCCAGTATCATCTCTTCTTTTGGTAATTACAATCGCTGGAGTAACTCCTAATCCATGAGCAATAGTTGCACCATTATTTCCATCTCCTGTCCAAGAAATAATAGAAAACCCAGCATCAGTATTTACACTTCCAGCACTATCAATACTTCCTATTCCAGTTGAACTTGCGTCATTGGTAAATGATGTTCCAGCTTTCCAATTCCAAGATACATAAGTTCTAGGATCGCCAGAGTTATAATTTGTATTATTACCTAAACTAAATCCATCGCTATTAAAAGAAGTTAAACCAGCAGCTTCTGTTCCTTCTGCATTTGTAGCATTACTAGAAAGATATTTAGTTGCACCTCTAACTGTATCTACTAGTTGATGCCAACCAGTATCACCTCTATCTTTAATCCAAACCCAATTAGGTGCAAAATCTAAACCAGTAATAGATTGTGTTCCACCATTACCAGTATAAAGTTTAGTATTAAAATAATCTGATGGTTTGTCTATTGTTGTATAAGCCATTATCCATACTCTGCTAGGTTTTTTGTGTTAAGTGCATAATATCCACTAGGAACTGCATATTCAAAGTTTCCATAGCCATCACCATCTGTGTTGCCTGATGAGATTGAAAAAGATGGAGAGCCAAAGTTAGCTGATAATGTAAGAACATTATCTGCTGTTACATTTTTATTAAGATATGCTGACCAAAATCCACCTGTATTTATAGAAGTAAAAAATGCTGTTGCGTTTCCAAATGTTTGATTAAAACTTCCTGAGTTATTTCCCCAATTTCCATTTAAACCAAAATATACATTTCCACCATCTAAATCAAATGCAACTTGAACTATATCGTTTAATACATAACCTGGATGTGCAGAGTTAGTTGTATTTGCACCATCTTCTTTTCTACCATCAGAATAAATATAATAAGCATTTCCAGCACTATCAGGAGTAGATTTATTTAAATCTCTTATACCTACTATACCAAATTTTGCACTTGAACCTGTTGAACCAGATTGTGCTAAAATTTTAGTTTCAAAATACCATTTACCAGAACCAGAAACTGCTAGTGTTCCAGATATATTACCATTATTTCCAGAAGATGTAGTAAAATCTAAATTTCCATTTGATAATGTTCTTCCATCATTATCAAACACATCTAAAGGATTTAATGTTGCAAAATTATTTGTGCAAGTATCAGTAGATTGATCTATTGCTGTAAGGTTATTAACTGCAAAGTGATTATCATTACCACTTGTGTCTGCACCTAAACCACTACTATTTTGACTTGTTCCAGATTGTTTAAATTCTAAATAGAATCCATTGTTGCCAAAAGTTAAACCAGATACATCTATTGGTTTCCATATTCCACTATCTTCGTCAAATTCTCCAAAGCCTGTTGGTGCTACTACCGTTCCATCAATAAAAACTATTTCTGACATATATGAAGATATGTAAGTGCCTGTAGCACCCCTACCTATTTTATGAACTGTGTTACTTTTATTAATTACATTAGTTCCTAAAGAACTTCCATCTAAAGTTACAGCTACACCATTCATATATGCCGATACAGTTCCTGCATTATTTTGAACGCAAAGATTATACCATGCACTAGGGTCTCTAAATGATGCATCTGATTCAAGATTTACTGTTGAACCACTTATACTTCTATAAATATTAAGTGTGCCTGTTGTTTCACCAAAATATAGTTGCGTTCTATTATCTGATGCACCACCTCCTGAAAAAAAAACATGATTATCAATAAATGCTGGATCTGAAATTTTAAGCCAAACAGAATAAGTCCATGTACCTTCACTAGTAGATGTTCCAAATGTTCTATTTAAATAATCACTACTACCTTTATTAAACCTTAATGAGTTATCTACATCAAAGCCTGTGTCTTTTACGGAATTAGTTCCAAGAATAATCATTAACTCTCCAATATTGGAAGTTCGCCTAATGGTCTTGATTGAACACCATCACTATCAGTAGTGTATGTGTATAAAGTCTCAAGAGTTGGAGTATCACTTGCATTTGTAATTGCAGTTTCCATACTAGCTTGTTTAGTTCTAACAGCATCTCTGTGAGTAGATATAGCACTTGGTATAGCAACAGATTTTTCTGTGTTTCTAGTTATGTACCAATCAGTATCTTGTAAAATTCCAGCTACTTGCTGTTTTAAAGTTTGTATTAAATTATATTTTAATCCTCTAGTTTTAATATCACCAACTGATTTGTCAGATGGTAAATCCCCAGCATCTTCATCATCTTGCGACCATGTAGTATCTGCATGAGCCTTTGGTGTAGCAGTTCCATAACTTGCAGTTACAGTTCCATCAGCAAAAGCAAAAGATTGATTAGTATTAATATACCATTTCTCATCTTTTTTATTACTGTCATCAAAGACTACTTCATAAATACCTATGGCATTTAATTCTGATGTACTCCACAACTGAAATATTTTAGCTGGATATTGAGTATCTCCTATAACCATAGCTTTAGGATTATTTATTAATTTTGTTATTTCGTTATCTGTTACTAATGCGTACATATTTTAAGCCTCACTTAAGTTTAATGTTCTTCCAACTTCTTGCCAAACAGCACCAGAATAACGGAAAACCATTATGTCTGTCTTACCATCTGCACTTGTGAATGTTGGTGCAGTTGATGCAGCAAATTCAAATACTGTGTTCCAAGCTATAGAGTGTGAACCATTGTAATTAATTTCAACACAAATAAATGCACCTTCTATTGCATTACTTGGTGCAGAGAAAGTTGTGTTTTCTGTTGTTATATGAACTGCGTTTGGTTTAGCAGAAGCATCCCAAGCCACAGCATTTGATGAAGATGTTAATGCTTGTTGAGTTACATTAGCAGCATTAAGAGTTACTACTCCAGCACTACTTCCAGAAATCCAAGTTGTAGTTGTTGAACCATCATAACCAGCAATTTTTAATTGTCTATCTCCAGTAGCTGAAGCAGCATCGACACTTCCAATAATTACATTACCATCACCACTTGTGATGTTATCTCCAGATTGATAACCTAAAGTAACATTATATCCACCAGTAGTAACTGCAGTATTACTATAAGCACCTAAAGCTGTATTAAAACTATTATTATTTCCAGATACACCTTGTAATGCTTCTCTACCCATAGAAACATTACCAGCACCACTACTATTAAATCTTCCAGAATAATAACCAGTAGCAGTATTACCACTTGCTGCATTAGCCCAAAGTGTTCTATAACCAACACCAGTATTTGTTCCAGCTGATGTAGTATTTGCACCAGATAACGCACCTATAAATGTATTACCAGTTGCACTTGTGTTACTTACACCAGCTTGATAACCAGCAGCTGTATTATAATCTCCAGAAGTAATTCCAGCTAAAGTTGAAAGTCCAACTCCTGTGTTTTGACCAGCAGAACTTAAAGTTCCTGTTGTTGCATGACCAATTAATAATGAGTTTGTAAAATTTGTTCCTTCCTGTTTAAATGAAACTCCATCAACAGAAGAATCTGACCAATCAATAGTATTAGCTGTAAAATTAACAGTTCCTAAAAGAATATCATCAGCACCATCATATAATTTTAAAAGTTGTGCAGTTGCAGCACCTGATGTATCTAACCAGATAGTTCCAGCGACAGCACTACTAGGTCTTGATGAACCAGAGTTAGATGAATTAATAGCAGATAAAACATTGTTTATATCTGTTCTAACTGTCGGAAATGATGCGTTTGCTATGTTATAATCGTGTTGAGCCATAATGTTTTCTTATATCCCTTTTAGAACCCTTTTGCAATAAAATCAAATGTTTTAGATATTGCTGTTCCACTTGCATTTTTAAAAGTTACGTTGAAACCATTGATTGTTTTTGATTCTACAATAAAAAAATCTCCAGTTGCCATATCTTCTGCTGTAATTCCAACTGCATAATTAACAGTTTTATAAGGGTTTGTAAATGATACAGTTTTAGTTGCTGCACCTGATGTTATATCATTTCCACTAAATATTCTATCTTCCATATCTATTGTAATTGATATTTCTTCTACCACAGGAGTTGAAGCTAAATCACTTGAAGTTAAAACAACTCTAAATTTAAAATATCTAGCTGTATAGTTACCAATTACAAAATTTTGAAAAGATGTAAATGTAGAGTTATCATCACTTGTTGCGATCTCAATATGTGCATTAGAGTTAGCTGGTGTATCTCCATCAAAACTAGAATTTTGAGAATCAAATAATCCTGTTCTATTATCAAATAAATCGTCTGGGTCATCTGAAGTTTGTTTTAAACTAGCTGTAAGTCTGCAAGTATGTTTAGCACCTATATCAACTATATCTGCAAATAAATAATTACCACTTGCATAGAAGTCTGCATTAGTTACACCTGAATCAAAAAATCTAGTTGTTTCTGCATCAAAGTTTCCACTAGCTGAATCAAATAATTCTGATGAATCTAATCTTAATGTACCATCTACTATTGCTGTATTTGTTAATGTTCCATCAAAATCTGGGTGTTCTGATACTGATGTAATATTATTAAAATTTTGAATCCCTGTAACATTAGAAATAATAGCTGTTGCATTAGAACTAAAGTTTCCAAGTTTATCTACAGCTTTGATTAAATAAGTTCCAACTCTTGCTGGTACATTTATAGAGGTTGCTGGTCTTGATACTTTCTCTACTAAAGATACAGAGTTTGCCCAATCTCCAGTTCCATCTGTTAAAGAAGAATATCTAATTTGATAATAAGCTAAATCTAAATCTGGTATTTGTGTCCATGATAAATGTGCTTCTTGTCCTAATATATTACAAGAAAAATCTGTTACATCTTGTGGTGGTTCAATAGCACCAATAATAGTTCTAGTAGCTGTTACATAAGTTGATGATACTCCTAAAGTATTTACAGCTTTAACTCTTACATTATAAATCTTTTGGTCAATTACATTTAAGACTCTATGATTTAATCCTGAACCTTGTGCGTAAATAATATAATCTGAATCTGTGCTTAACTTGTATTCTACTTGGTAGTAATCAACAAAACTATCTGTACTAGCACCTATCAAAACATTTAAAGCTACAATTACAGTTCCATCATTATATTCAATTAATTCATCATCTAATGTAACACTTGCTGGTGGTTGGATAGCAAATGGATTAGGTAAATTTGTACTAGGTGTTGATGCTACTTGTGTTTTAGTAGCCCATGTATAATGAGAGTCTTGGTGTTCCATTAAGTCTAAACCTAATGTAAAATCAGCATTAAAATTAATTCCTAATACTCTAAATTGTTTATTTGAAAAACCTAAAGAAGAATGTGTTACTCCTACAATATCTCCTATAGCTATATCATAAGCACTAAAGCTAACATTGATTGTTAAACCTAATGCTTCTCTTGATCTTCTTAATATAACTTCTGCTAGTTCTAAAGCCTGATATGGTGAAGTTATCGTTTTCATGTCAAATCTTCCTTCAAGTAAGAATCCACCATCAACTGTTTTCATAGCTGCGTGTTTGTCTGCTGCTGAATATGCACTATCATCTATTTCAGGAAATTGAACTTCATCAACTTGATAGTTCCTAGCTGGATTAACATAAGAAATAATAACTCTATTATACTTTGAATTTTTAGTTGGACTTGCTAAAGTATAGCCACCAATAATATCATCTTCTGTAATTGTAATTGATGATGACCCTGTTGTTTCTACTATTAATTTATATTTTCCACCAACATAAGGAAGATAACCTCTACAACCTTTTAAAAATTCTCTTACATTATCTATAACTGGACTTGATGTATCTATAATTGCATTACAATCCATTACATCTATTGTAGTTGAACCATAAGCTGTAACATCTGTATCACAAATTCCTGATGCAGTATAAAAACTTGGTATATCAATATTAGCTATGGCTATTCCTTTTCCATATCTTGTATTAGTTAAGTAATCTAATAAACACCATGATGGGTTATCAGAATAAGCAGCAGTTTGAGCAACAGAACTTGAATTATAAGCTACTACTTTTTTACCTTGTACTACTGATTGTACTTTTGGGATTCCTGTAAATGCGTCTTGATTCCACTTAAATTTTAAAGCTAAATAAGAAAGACCAGATAGTTTATGTGAACTTCCCCAGTTATCTAATCCTGATAATAAACTTGATGCTGATTGTCCATCTGTTCCATAATGTGGCTCTACTGTAATTAAACTGGTAGAGTCTTTATAAAAATTAGAATCATTACTTGCTACTGTTCTTTGTGTATTATCTGCTAGATCGCCTGACCATGTTACTACTTTATCATCTATTTTTATTTCTGTTATATCGTTTATCTCTCCCTCTGATAAAATGATAGCCATATATAAAAATTCATTATCAGTACCAGAGGTTTCAAGAAATACTCTAGTTCCACCAATCATTCGTTCTCCATAAATTACAGGAATGTTTGCGTCATTGGATTGTTTATTTAATAAGATTCCTTTTTCGTACTGGTCAAAATCATTAGTTCCAAAGTCTGGGATTTCAGGAACTTTAGGTCGCATTAACCAAGCTATCCCAACACTAATAACTAAACTAACAATAGGATTTACTTTAAAAACTTTTGTTGCAATACTAACTGCTGCTCTAAAAAAACTACCAAAACCCATTATGCCCTACCCCATTTAACATCTTGCACTGTTTCAGAACTAAAATCCATTCCTACATCTGCACTAAAGAATCTTTGTTGTGAGGTGTTATTTGTTTTACGACCATTCTTTTTATCAAAGTCTGCCCAATGAGATACTACTGCTAAATTAACTGTACTAGCTTTTTCAGATTCATTAACAGAAAAACTTTCTATGTTGCCTGAATATAAAAGAAATGGGTCTGCAATAATAGAATTGTCATCAGCTAATAAACCTCTGTAAATTGTTACAGCATCATTAACTACATTCTCTCCTAAACAAACTGAAATAAATGTTTGATCTGCACCTGATAAAGATATTGTTAAACTTGATTTAGTTACATCTGCTTGTTCTGTAAAATTAGAAAAACCTAATATAAAATCACTTGCTGAATAAGTAACTGAACTACCTGATATTGATGATGTTAATGGAAATGAACAATCTGTAATATTAATAGGAGTACCAAACCCAAGTGTAATAAGGTGGAATGGTCTAATATCATTTGTCGCTAATTCGTTCTTTAATGCTGTTGTCAGGCTTCTCGTCATATTCCTCAAATGTTCTTCTAGTTACTTTTATTGAATCATTGACAGTATAAGTAGCATTTTTAGATGGGTCGCTATACTTTCCTTGATTCAAAGATTGAGCATTAAAATCATCAGCTTCAATTATTTCTTCTGCCAAGAAATCAACACTAATCCAATACTTGACTTTATATTTCATCTATAAGGCTTCTTCAACATCAAATTGATACTCGTAATATAATTTGCCTTCATTATCTACACCTGATACTCCAAACTCTTGAATGTCATTTGTTAAAGCTACTGTAAAAGGAACATTATCATAAGTAACTACTGAATCGTTTGTTAGTGCTACAAGTAAAGGTGGCTCTATTGTAACTGTTGAAGCATTACTAGAAGCCTGAACATCTACAACAACCATATAAACTTTTGAATGACTTGCAAACTTTATAAAATCTCCAGCTTTAAATGCGTGTGGATTATTGTTATGGTGTCCGTCCATAGCAATCGTTGTATCTCCAACTGCGTGAACACCATTAACTAAAACTGTACCTGACTCGTTACCTCTAGCATCTTCAAGTTCTGGTGGGATAATTGTAAAGGTTTCTTTTTGACCTCTTTGTTTCATTATAAAAGCCATCAACTCTCCATAGGTACTTGATCTAGTTCCTGTAATAATTTGAACTGTAAAAGCAAATCTTTGGCTATCTATTTGTCTAACTAATCTTTTACCTGATACTGATTTAGATATAATAGTATTTTGAATTGACTTTATTCCTAAAGTTCCAAATTTAGCAGAAGATATAGGGAAAGCACCTGACATTAAATTATGTTTGAACTCCCTCTTTCATTTACAGCTTGATTAATTAATTGAGTTATTGTTCCTCTACTTTGAGTTAGTAGTTCATCAAATCCTCTAGCATCTACTGTATTAATATTAAAATTAACTGTTGTACTTCCACCACCTGAACCACCTCTAGCAGTTTGTTGTATTTGTCCTGATTGGTTAGGTACAAATAATTCAGCACCTTGTTCTCCTACCATATAAGGTTGTCCTTTTGATACTGCACCACCTGATGCTTTACCACCACCAAAAAAACTTCCAATAGCACTAAATATACTTCCACCACTACTAGCACCACTTAAAGCCACTTGTTTTCTTTTTTCATTTGTAATCATTTTTTCAATAGCAAGTTCAACACCTTTTTTTGCTATTACTGATATTAATTGACTTAATACTTCTACTGCTAAAGTTCTTGCCATATTACTAAATGTTTCTTTAATATCTTTACCTAATAATAATGATTCAGCAAGTCCTCTTGAAAAAGAATCTACACCTCTATTAATAAAACCTACAATTTCATTAGAGATACTAAATTCTGCATTTTGCTCTTTAATTTTTTTAAATACTTGACCTTGAATATCGTTCTGTTCTTTAAATTTTTTTACACCTTCTGTTTCTAATGTATGAAATTCTAATCTGTTTTTATTACTTTCTTCTTGAATAAAACTTTGTAATTTTAATTGTTTTTCTTTTGCTTTTGCAATAGCTTGTTCAATTTGTGAAATATTAAACAATTCTTCTTTTGTTTGTATCATTACTTTATGAAAATCTCTTGCATTAGGTAATAATTTCTTTTCAGTAATATTAGCTAATTTTCCAGTTCTTCTATTTACATCATCAATAATTAAAGCAACACCAACTAATTTTGCTGTAAATCCACCCATAGCTATTGCAGCAAGTCCTATTACAGATTGAAAATCTCTAAAATTTGTTGTTAATGTTTTAAGTGCATTAGATACTTTTAAAATAGCTACTGCAAGATTTTCTCCCATTTCTCTACTTAATCTTCTAATAGCCTGATCATTATCTTCTGTAAATTGTTTTAAATCTCCTAATTGTCTTTTAAGTTCATCAAAAAATCCTGCTGCTATTTCTGTTTGAATTGTAAAGAAAGCATCTTTTAAGTTTGACACAGTTCCTTTTAAAGTTTGTGCTAGTTTGTTTGTTAGTTCTCCAAACTTACCACCAGTTCCAAATGCTCTTGCTAATCCTAAAATAGATTCATCTACACTTGTTTTAACTCCAGCAGAGAATCCAGCCATAGCTGTTACTGCTCTATCTCTAAATAAATCTGCTGAACCTATACCAGCACTAAATGATCTTTGTATTTGTTGTGAAGCTAACGCAAAATCTCCACCTAATTGAACTGCTGTGTTACCAGTAATTTTTAATAATTCTTCAAATGATATTCCAAGTGATTCTGCTTTTTCAGAAACAGTTGCTAAAGCTGTTACACCTTGTTGAATGTTTGATAGTTCGAATGGAGTTGTCTTTGCAAATTTTGTAACTGTATCTAGTGCTGCTTTACCTTTTTTAGCACTACCAAATAATGCTTCTAATTGAACACCTAATTCTTCAATTTGCATACCAGCATTAACAATGCCTTTAAGTACAATACCAGCACCCAAACCAATAAAAGCATTTTTTAAATTAAATATAGAACCTTTAACTTTAGAAAGAGTACCTTGTAATCTATTAAATGCTTGTTTAGATTTATCTTTTGCTACTATGTCTATATTAAGTCTTTGATTTGCCATTATTTAAAATTCCTTGCGTCAGCTAATGATTGACTTGTTTTATACTGTTCTTGTTCTTTTTTCAAGTAAGCTAACCAAAGATTATAATGGCTAACTGGCATATCAAGAACTTGTTGGATTGTGAGATGTAATCGTTCTGCTATAACTAAAAGCGACCTGACATCAGGGTCGCCATCTACTTTTTTTCTGCGTCCTCGTAATTAGTATCTAAAAGTATTTTATTGGCAACATCAGATATAATATTTGAGTCTGCTTTTTTTCTAAGAGCAAATTTATCTTCTGGACTAAAGGCTTTAATCATTTCGCCTTTATCATTTTTTACTTGCAACTTCATTATAAGCAAATCAACAAGAATAGTTAAGTCTTGAAAATTGTTAGACTTCTTAAAGATAATGTTTTTTTCTTCAAGGGTTAATGGCTCTGAATAGAATACACTAGCATTTCCATGCTCGTCTTTCCATTGCTCAACCTCAATAGTGATAGTTTTAAGAGTTTCAAAATGAGATTTAACTCTATCAATAACTGACATAAATTAGATTTATACAGTTCCTATTGTTAAAGCACCTGTTCCTTGAAAAGTAACAGTTCTTGAAACGATTGCGTCCATTGCATTATTTACAGACATTCCTGTAACAATTCCTGAACCAGCAAAACTTCTGTCGCCACTTGCATTACCTTCTGGTAATAAAATAAAAGCAATAGTTGCACCAGCTACTAAGTTAGTTTGTGGTGTGTCTGTTTCGTCAAAGTGCATTTCTAATGTTCCAGAGAATGATGTTCTACCAGCAACAAATGATTTAGTAGCATCTGTTAAAGCAGTATCTTCTACAACATCTCCTGTTGTTTCAAGTGTGAAGCTAGTTAGTTCCCCAACTGCTGTTCCACCAGCTGTTACAACTCCTTCTTTTCCGTGATGTGTTGCCATGTCTTTTTATCCTTGTTAGATTTAGTTTGTTTAGTTTGTTGTTCTTGCTTATAGCCTAAACTTAAAAAATGTTCAAGATTAGTTTCATTAATAGTAATCTCTGAATTATCTTTATATAATTTAATGTCTTTAGCCATAAGTCCTTTTATTAGTTTTCTTCTTCTTCGTCAATATCTTCTTGATCTTCTTCGTCATCTAAATCTTCATCTAAATCATCATTATCTGCTTCTTCCCAAGTATGATCTTCTTCTACATAATTTTCTCTAATTTCTTCAATTAAGTCTTTTACTTCTTCACAAAGTAAAGATTCTTTATCTTGTAATTTTTCTACTTGATCTACTTTTTTACTTACTCTATCTAATAATTTATCTAGTTTGCTCATTGGTTATCTCCTTATGGTGTTCCTGATTGATATTCGTACATACATCTAATTGTCATTTTTATTCCACCAACTGGAAATAAAGAACCTTCGTCAGTTTCTACTTGTACAACTTCTGAATCAAGTGCTTTGTTGTTTCTAGTAATATCAACTTCTATCGCAGTTTCAATAGCTGTAATTAATGCGTTTCTTGCAGTATCTATATTATCTTCTGCACCTTTAACAAATCCTAGTATTACAAAATCAATAGTACCATGTCTTGTTTTAGCACCACTTCCAAGTTCGCTATCATCTCTATTTTCTTCTGATGTCTGAACTATAACTGCTGGGTATTGTTGCATAGATAATTCGTCTAACAAGAAAGGTTGTCTAGTAGCTTTTTTAATTGCTGGACTAGATATGTTTGAAATAACTGATAATAAGTTTGCTGCTATATCTTCTCTTATGCTCATATTCTTGCCTTTCTAAATTCTTTGGCTACAAATTTATTAAATTGTCTGCCTATTATATTAGCAGTTCTATCATTAAATCCAAAAAATTCACGTTTTGTTTTTCCTAATACTTGATTAAATACTGCTCGTTGAAGCATTTGACTATTACTAAATCCTACTGATACTTTATTTGTTCCTGTTTTTCTAACTGTTTTACCACTAGGAGTTAAAGCACCCAACATACGACCTGAATAAAATAAATCTACTTTTGTTGATTTACCTTCTTTGTTTAATTTTTTTAAATAACCCTGACTATAAGGTGCAAAGGGTCTATCTCTAAAGTCTATTCCTTTTGCAGTTTTAGTTCTAATAATATCTAGTAATTGAAAACCACCTTGTAGTATTCCTTTTTCAATAATGCTTTTGATTTTTCTCTCTACTTTTTTTAATCTTGTTTTAAGAAATTCTGTATTAGTTTTAACTTTTACTGATACAACCATTATCTAATCAATCTTCTGAATCCATGTAAAGGCTCTCTTTCGTTAGATACAATAGTTCCATCTGCATCAACATCATACTCAACACCATCTTCCAAGATCATTCTCCATTCCATATTGTATTGACTCATATAATATTCTGCCATTCTTTCAAATCTATCTTTTTCTGTTTCTGGTCTGAATTTAGTTAATGCTGGTAAAAAGAATCTTCCCAAAAATAAATAAACACCAGCACGTTCAAATTGATCTAAATTAACTTTTGTATTAACCATTTCTGCTGTGTTAAGAACTGTAATGTCTGTGAATATGTTTGTTTTATAAACTGTCCACCACTCTACCCTTAATTGTCTTAAAATATCGTTAGTAGTTTGTGCAAAGAAATTAACTGTTTCTGTTGCGTTATTTGCAATACCAAAGTCAAAAGCATCTGGTTGATACTTTGTTACATCAGCATGAGTAATTACATCAGCACCAGTATAATTTGCCATGTTAAAATACCCAAGATAATATAATTATAACTGCAACAGCAACACCAATACTTACTTTAGGATTTTGCTTTGCAAGTTCTATATATTTTGTTAAGTTTTTCATTTCTTTTTTTCTTTTCTTTTTTTAGGTTTGATAGGAACTACTGTTTCATTTTCAAAAGTTTGATCTACTTCTTTAACATTTTCTTTAACATTGTCATCAACAGGCTTCCACCCTCTTAATGTCCATATGTTTATATTTTTTTTATAATCTTGTTCTGTTCTTTCTATAATTTTTTTTCCATTAGATAATTTCATAATATTTTTCCTTTTTTTCATAAAGTGGGGAGTTTAATCCCCCCACCTTAAAAGTATTATTATAATATTGAAGAATCTGCAAGTACTTCTATACCATAAGAGTCATGTAATTCGCCAACACCATAAACTGCTGTTGCTACGATTTCATCTGCTCTTAAAGAAGCATCTCTTTGAGTTTCAATCTTAATGTCTTGCATCATTGCTAGACCTAAAGCATCTTTATGGAACATTCCACCTTTGAAATCTCCACCAGTTCCAGTATTTGCCATATTACCAGTTTCAAAGATTTTGATACCAGCGATTTGACCAATAAAGCCACCTCTTAATGCTTCGTTTGATAGGTCAGTTGATAGACCAGCAAAAGTATTTGTTAATCCTGATTTAAGATCATAAGCTACTTTTGGGTGCAATACACAATAAGTTTCATCAACAGGAAGTCCTAATGCTCTTAAAGTTGATGCTGCATTGAAAATAGTTGCTGGCGATAAAGCTGCACTATCTGTTCCAACAGCAGTTGAAAAACCATCAAATTTAGCAAGTAAGTCTTGATCCATTTTTTTTGCGATTGCTTCTCCAAATAATTTACCAATATCTGCTGCAACATTTCTTGGTGCAGAGTTTCTTGCTAAATCTGTTAGAGTTGTCATAACACCAACCTCTGCTGCAGTAATAGTTACTGAACTAGGGTTGATTGCTGTGTTAGATAAGTCAGTTGCTTCTGCCACTGCTGCCGCTGCTACTGCTGCATAGATCGGAACTTCAACTGATTTTCCACCACCTGATATAGCATAATTTTTAACAAGATTTTTCATTATAGATTTCTCGTTAATTACAAATTGTGCTTCTGCCACTATCTCTGTATATAGTTCTGATAGTGTAGAACTTGTGCTTTCGTTAGCCATTTTATTATCCTATTATTTATTGTTTAAGTTAATCTCAACAGCACCTGAATCTCGCTTTTTCCTATATTCTGAATAGGTTTTACGATCTTCTGGATTTGTTAAGTCCAAGTCCTGTAAATTAAATGGTTTAACAGTTTTACCTTCGACACTACTCTGACTTCCTGAACCAGACAAAGACCCTTGACGGAAATGTGGGTTAGCATCTAAAAACTCTTTAACTCTATCATCTATCGTTAATAGTTCTCCTTTTGTGTTATATCTTACATTAGAATTATTATCAACTATTTCTATTCTACCATCATCAGTATATTTAACTTCGTCTTTTAACAAAGATACTACTTGCTGTGCATTGATAGATTTTTCTCTATTAGCAACAGATAGAATTGAGTTATCAACTTTTTCTTTTTTAATCTGTGTTTTATATCTGTTAAGTTCAGAGTCTTTTTCAGATAATCTATCTTGCATAATCTTCTCAATATCAGCTTTAGATTTAGCTTCTTTTAATTCTTGTTCTTTAATTAATTCAGCTTTTTTACTTTCTTCTGCTTCAAGAATCTTTTGTGTTTTTCTTTGTTCAGCTTCTAGTCTTGTTTTGATTATGTTATCTAATTGCTCTTGTGTAAAAGTTTGTTGCTTTGGTGTTTCTACTTGTGCTTCTACTTTTACTTCTTCTTTTGTTTCTACTTGTTCGTTTTTCGGTTGAACTACCTCTGTTTCTTGCGTCATAAGACTCCTGTTTAGTTTATATTATTAGTTCTCCAGCTTTGTTATACCAATCAGGATTGACATAACTCCATTGGTGTCGACAATTATAACCCCCTCGAACTATTAAAGGATTACCAGACTTCTTACCTTTCCAACTTGTGCTTGACCAAAGTTTTCTAACTTCGTCAATAGTGAAAAGTCCACCTTGTCTTTTGTTATATACTCCACTTACTACATTTCTACATAACTGTCTAGTTGTTGGAATTACATCTCCATAGTATTTAACATAAGTTAAACCAGCATCATTTGACTTATTAAAGTTTAATGTTGCATCAAAATCTCTTAATGAATCGTTTAATATCTGACCAGCATATCGTTTCATGTTCTCTCCAGCACGATCTCTAGCAAATTTAGTCTGTAAAGTTTGAATTGCTTTATCTACTGCGTCTTTTTTAGATTTATTAAACTTATTTTGATTTATATAATCAACTAATTTCTGTGCTTCTGGGTCATCTGCACTAGCATAAATACCATTTATAGTTTGTCTTAATTCTTTTTCTAATACTGTAAATTCTGAACCAACTAATGTATTCTGATAAACTTTTTCTGATAATCGTCTTGTAAATGTATTAGATACATCTTTAAACTGTGTAAAGTATTGTTGTTTAAGATTCTGTACTAATGCTAGATCGCCTTTAGTTAGTTCTTGAAACTCGATAGGTATATTGCCTATTCTTTTAAATATTTTCTCAATTCTTTTAGCTTGTTTATTAAAACCTTTTCTAACAACTGTATCTGACCATGCTAAATATTCTCTTTCAAGAATAGCTTTTATTTGTGGTCTAATAGCAATAGCAGCTTGGAGTTCTATTAACTTTCCATCTGTTAAAGGTAATCTACTAGCAAGAGATACTACTTCTCGTTCTATTCTGTCTAATGTTTTGATTAAAGTTTTATAATACTCTGCTTCAGCAAGTTCTATTTGCTTAATACGATATATTGTTGAATCTTTTATTATATCTGACATTCATTAAATATTTTCTTCTTCTACTTCTTGATCTTCCTCTACTACTTCGTCTTGTGTAAATTCTCCAACCTCTGATTTAGCATCTATCTCGTCAAATATATCATTTAACTTTTCATCATCATCAACTACTGCTCTAGCTATTTCTTTATCTACTTCTTTATTGAAAGTAGGAGAACCAATGTTTAATGATTTTGCTTGTTGGAAATACATAAGATCACTTGCATAATCTCTAATGTTAAATGAATCTGGGTAATTAATCTCTCCATCAAATGTAACATTTTGAAACATTGCATATAGTTTAAATAATTGTTCTTCTGCTATTTGTAAGTTGTCAGCTTTTTCTGATAGTCTAGCATTAAGTAATTCAAATTCTGTTTGTAAAGCAACACCAGATGATACTTGTGTCTTTGTACTTCTGATAGCACCAGTATGTGCAATTCTATTTATAGCATCTACTTTGTGTCTTACTGATTCCATAATAGCTTGTAAGTTTTGTCCAGATGGTTGTAGTAAGTATGGTTTTAAATTAGGTTCTAATTCATCAGGCATTTCTATAACTGCACCAGCACCAGCACTTGCATTAACACTTGGAGTCTTAACTAATGATGGGTGGTTTGTTAATCTAATTAATTGTTCCATTTCAGAGTATTCATTGTAAATAGATTTTTGAAGATCAGCTATATCAGTTAAATCAGAATGACCAATTCCTCTCTTATGTGATTTAGCATTGTATAAAATAACTGCTGGTATTTTGCCAATCGTATTCGGTGTAGAATCCATTAATCTAGGTTCTGAATCTTTAGGAAGATATACTGTATCAATTCTATCAGGAAACCATAATCTAAAATACTGTCCACCTTCTCTATCTACTTCTTCTCTTACTTTTAAATAATCAAGTTCATATCGACCATTTGCTTGTCTTTGAAAGTTCCAATCAAAAACATTTTCTGGAGTTAAGATTGATAAGTAGGGTCTGATATTTTGTTCTAGTTCTTCTGCTTGTGTGTTAGTTGTAATATTAGGTTTATCTAAAATCATAAAACAATGACCATAAATAGATGCGTAATTTTGTGCTTGTCTTATTACAGAATTTAAATTGTTACCTTCTAAATCTGCATCTTTTAAGAATGAATCTAAACTAGCTTCATCTGCCATTTCTCCAAAATCTCTACTTGGTCTAACTCTAAATAAAAATGATGAATAGATTTGAATAATATTTTTACAATGATTATCACATGGAGTGTTTGCAAGTCTTTGATTAAACTCGTTATCTAATTCTAAATTATATCTCGATAGATACTGTCCTGTCATATAATCATAACCACCATTATATGATCTAATATAATACTGCCAATTAGTAACTGTTTCCTGATAATCTGTGTGAAGTTCTGTTATTAAATCTCTGTTATATGCCATAATTTATTTCATTGTCCATCTTCTCGGAGAACTAAATACTGTCTGCGTAGTCAATGGTTTTAAATAATCAATCATATAACCTAGTGCGTCATTCATATGGTCGAATCCATCTTCCTTATCAGGAATATTTGTATTCTCTTTGTATATCTGTCTTTGTAAACCTTTTATCAGTGTTTTGCAAGATTGTGAAACAAAAATATGTCTGACTCCATTGGAATCTTTTAATCTGCTATTCACAGCATTGACCCTATCTCGAATTGCTGGGTGTCTATTTTTAACTTTAACTTTGAAACCAGCATTTTGTAAAATAGATAAGTCAGTTCTCCCACCAGCACTTGTCTTTCTTTGTTTAGAAGCTGGGTCAGGATATATGAATATTGGTATTTTAGTTCCATATCTATCTCTTAATTCTTGCACCATCTCGTCTGTATTACTTCCATAAATAATAACTTCATCTACAAAGTAAACTTTATCTTGCTCTAATTGTGCAACACAAGCTGACATAGGGTCTACGTTAAAGTCCATTCCTATATGTAAAGGTTTCTCCCAATCAATCTGTCGTTTAACTACATTATCTACAGGGTGGAAGTTATAATAAACAGAACCAGCATAGTTCTCAAATGTACCCTCAAACTCTTGTCTAAAAGTTCTAATATCTATGTCTTGTTTAGCTTGTTCTATTTCCTCTGCTGACACCATACCACCTTCAACAGTAGTATATTGGTAGCTATCCCATTCTTCGTCTTGCTTTCCTTTAAGATATAATTCATATGACCAATTACCATATCCCTTTGGTGTTCCACAGAATAAAACTTTACCAAGTGTATCAGCAACAGAAGCACGTAATACTTCATACCATGCTCGTTTATCTATATCTGCAAACTCGTCTAATATAAGAAAATTTAATCCACTACCTCTTAACCCATCATAATTATCAGCACCCTTTAATGAGATTGTACTATTAGATTTCCTAATCGTAATAGTCATAGTAGTTTCGTTAATATCGTCTATCCAGTTAAACTGATTAAGCATCTCTTTTAGATTAGCCCATACGATCTCTTTAGCCATTTTAAATGTGGGTGCTATGTACCAGATTTTTTGATTAGGTTTTGTTGCGTACTTCATCATCTCGGTAATACATAGATAGGTCTTACCAAATCTACGACCACTTATAAGAACTCTAAACCTTGATTGACTTGTAGATACTTTAAGTTGGGGTTTTGTCAGAGATATTTTCATTGCAGAAATAAGTGATATAGAGTTTATCCTTATTTATTTTTTCTTCCATTTTAATTGTATATTCAATAGTTAATTGACTACCACCTATAACACATTCAGACCATGTATTAAACTTTACAGGAACTAAAGATGTACTATTACAAAAGCCTGTGATTGCAGAGCAGATACTAAAGGCTAATACGTAGTGCATTACTGAAGTGGGTTTTTATTGCTTTCTTTAATCTCAGATATTTCTAATTTTAATACTTCAATTTCTTTTTGCAATATAGCAATTTCTTTTTCTGCATTAGCTTTAATGTCTGC
>JACLAB010012084.1_pt1 | contig 32852 bp, 23 predicted proteins | sample 8027921 | NCBI WGS metagenome assembly JACLAB01 (sample SAMN15725117, study PRJNA655200) | protist metagenome | isolation source: fluorescence activated cell sorting (FACS) single amplified genomes of... | place: USA: West Boothbay Harbor, Gulf of Maine | collected 2000-07-19 | reverse complement strand
CAGTTGTTCCACCGCCACCGCCGCCACCGTCAGGTACTATCGGTATCGCGGCAATTGCAAGTGCGCACACATGGGCCCAAAAGGCGCGAAAGAAGGTGAAAATGTTACACTGGGAGAAGCTCCAAGGTGGCGCCATTGGAGGAACAGTGTGGGAAAATGCAAATAAAAGCGATCTGTTGTTGAATCTTGATCAGTTAGACAATATGTTTGCCATCGAAGATGCGAAAGCCAAGGCGAAGGTTGCAGCAAAAAAGCAGAGGAGTGTGACATTGATCGATCAAAAGCGCTCGTTGAACATTAGTATCCAACTTGCTGGCTTAAGAATGCCATTTGCGCAAATCAAGGATGCGCTAATCGCCATGGATGACGATGTCTTGCAATCAGAGCAGCTTGAAGTAATCGCAGCGTCAGTTCCGACGTCGGCAGAGACCAAGATCATCCTTGATTACAAAGGATCAAAGGAGGAACTGGCCACTGTCGAGCAGTACTTCATGCACATCATGCAAATCCCCCGTCTCGAAGGTCGCGTCAATTCATTGCTTTACAAGTCCACGGCAGCAGATACGCTTAGAAAGGTCCACGAAGATTACGCTTTACTCGCAGACGCTTCGGCATGTTTGCGTAAAAGCAACCTTTTCGTCAAAGTCCTTCAAGGCATTCTCGTCGTTGGTAACCATTTGAACACTGGCTCGTATCGAGGATCGGCATCAGGCTTTAGACTTGACATGCTTCTGCGTCTCAAAGATTTCAAAGCGATCGATCGCAAGACTTCGCTCTTACACTTTGTCTACCAAGAAATACGCAAGACGGACGCGGAGATTGAGAACCTTTCCACTGAACTAGGTGCGGTGAGAAAAGCGGCAGCTTTGTCCACGGAGACAATGTCGGCGAGTTTGGAGAAGATGAAAAGTGGATTGAAAAGCGTCAAGGATGAGATACTTCACGCAGCAGGTGTGTTGAGCGAAGAAGTTCATGCGTCATTCTACGCCAAGATGGCACCGTTCTCGGAAGAAATGGATGAGAATCTCGCAAACGCATCTGAGCTGTCGTTGAACGCTTTGTCCGCGGTGAAGGATGTCACTGAGTTCTATGGTGAGCCATTCAAATCAGACAATCCCATCTACGTTTTACGAATCGTGAGTGACTTTTTGAACATATTTGACAAATTGCGAGACACGATTAAGGCTGAGGAAGCCGCGGCAGCATTGAAAGAGCGCTTGGAAAAGGCTCGCGAGGAACACAAGGCATTCAAGCTCAAATTGAAGCCGCCTTCGCCTGCACGAACTTTCGACACCGTCGATGCCGTCCATGCAGAGCTCATGCGTAAGACGAAGAAGATTTCACCTATTCGAAGCGGTAATAGCTCGAAATCGCCGACTAAGTCTCCGAATCAGCTGTCGCCCAGGACAAAATTCTTGTTCAACAATGCGAAGAAAAACTCTGGCGGAAGCCCTCGCAAACTTGAGTCTGACTTTTCAAATGACGATGATACCCAAAACGAAGAAACGAATTAGTTGATAGATAACATAGTACATTTTGTAGTTACACGCGCTTAGCAACTAGAGCGACAAATTACTCATCCATGTCTGCGATTTCAAAGGCAAAGTCGTCGCGAACGACATTCTTTGCGTTTTTATCCAATGCCATATCCGCAAAAGATTTGCCAAACTGCATCATGTATACTTCTTCTTCATCTTGCGTCACGCACTCAACGTCCTCTGTCGCGGTGGCAACGCATAGCAACGCATAACCTTTGTCTTTGAGCTCTTTTGAAAGGCCGAGAGATTCTGGCTGCTGCACTGAGCCCTTGCTAATCTTCACTGCGCATTTAGTGCACCCACCCATGCGGCACGCGTTGGGGAGGACCCAACCTTGCTGCTCGGCTTCAAACAAAATATATCTCCCTTCGGGAACGTCCAACTCTAAAACTTCGCCACTTTCATGATCGGTAACCTTGATGTTGCGAACTGGCGCGTCTACATCCGCCGTTCGCATCCCGCGCCACGCGTAGTTTTCAATGTTCACTAAAGTATCCGCATCAACCCCACCAGCTTTTCGCGATGCGACGTTGTAATCATCTTCCAACCATAAATCAACCGTGCCATCCGCCTTGACGTACTTTTCTTTCCACTCATTGGTATTCAACTTTGCAATGCTCGGCGGACGCTCGAATGATTCCTCCATGATGGCGCCACCCTCCTCGTCTTCAACCGCGCGCGTGCTCGTTTTGCTTTCTTCTAACGACATCGCGATTGGGCCTAAATCTAACCCCACTTTATCGGCAATCTGTCCCATGATGCGCATGAACGATGGCTTTTGTTCGCCATCCTTATCCTTCACCTGCGCGCGCGTGCGCACGATACGCGCCCTCGAGGGTGTGCCGACGCGTCCTCGCCTCGTCGTGCTCGTCGTCGTCGTCGTCGTGCTCGTCGTCGTCGCTGTAAGCATGTTGCTCGTGTTTTCTCCTCACTCGTGTGTTCCCCCGTGCGTCGCCTCGTGTCGTCGACTGCCGCGTCGCGCACGACACGACCACCGCGGACGACCGCGACCGCGACGCACCTCGTCGTCGGTGCTCGATGTCGCAAATGGGCGACGATTTTTTTTTATCCATTAGAAACCCGGGGTTTGGCGATGCACCGATCGCGACCCCAAGAACGAGTCCCTCTGGCTTAATGTACCACGTGGACACTTTGACCATTGGCGCGGCGTGACGTCGTCAGGGCGTCGTCATCAGGGCGTGCGCGCGCGCGCGCGTTCGGCAGTGCGCGACGTGTGGGACGTGCCACCAACGACACAAGCGAAGGATATAAACGCCATGTTTACCACGACGATAGCGACGACGACGACGACGACGGGGGCGCCGTGCATGGCGCGAACCAGAGGAGAGGCGACGCGCACGCGACGAGGACGAACGCACGTGGCTGGGGCGACCGCGGTGTTCGGGACGGGACGCGCGGGTCCATCGATGAAGCCAACGATGACGACGGTGAGTCGAGTGATGAATGATGTGTGTGGTGATGCACACGCGAGATGCCGGGTGGTGACGCACGCGACGCCCGGCGCGGCGATTGACTCGCAGACGGGAAAGATGACCGCGCTCGGGGCGGCGATTTGGAAGTTTGTTCGCCCGCACACAATTCGTGGTACGTTGTTAGGGACGACGGCGATTGTGAGCAAGATATTGATGACGAACCCGGAAATGATTTCTTTGGCGCTCGTGCCGCGAGCGTTGTTGGGTCTCGTGGCGTTGTTGATGGGTAACGGGTACATTGTCGGCATCAACCAAATTTACGACGTCGACATCGACAAGGTGAACAAGCCTTTCTTGCCGGTGGCTTCTGGTGAGCTTTCCGTCGCTGCCGCATGGGCGTTTTGTGCGTTTACTGCTATTGGTGGTGCAGCTATCGTAGCCACGAATTTCGGGACGCTAATCACGCAGTTATATTGCTTTGGATTGTTCCTCGGTACAATCTACTCCGTGCCGCCGTTGCGCTTGAAGCAATACGCGTTGCCGGCATTTATGATCATCGCTTGCGTGCGTGGTTTCTTGCTCAACTTTGGTGTGTACCATGCGACGCGTGCTGCGATCGGATTACCTTTTGTTTGGAGTCCAGCGATCACGTTCATCACCATTTTCGTCACCATGTTCGCCACGGTCATCGCCATCACCAAGGATTTGCCCGACATTGAGGGCGATTTGAAGTACGATATTCAAACCTTCTCGACCCGTTTGGGCGTCAAAGCAGTATCTTTCATTGGTTCAGGCTTGTTGTTGGCCAACTACGTGTTCGCCATCGGCTTGTCCGTGGCCAATCCAACGTGGTTCAACCAGCCTTTGATGATTGGCGTGCACGCGCTCTACGCGTTGTTCCTCATCGTCAAGACGAAGAAGCTTGAAAACGCCAAATTTTCTCGTGATGCGATTCAGCAATACTATCGTGACATCTGGGCGTTATTCTATTCCGAATACCTGTTATTGCCTTGGATTTAAGTAGCCATTTCTAGCCCCGCGACTTGTTGTAGTAGAAAAAAAAACGCATCGCTCTCCTCACTCCTCCACACTGAGTTGATATGCGCGACGCATCTCGTCATGATTCGTAGTAAACGTCAAATTTCTAGCGCGGTGTTGGAATCTAGCGCTTTTAAGGACTTCATAGCGCGCTTACGGGACAATACACTCGCTTGTGACGCTGGAGGCAAGGTCTTGCGACTGAAGCGGTATATCCCGTCGAACGCTAGGCCGTGCGTGATCGATGAAGTGCTCGATGCGCTGAAAGAGAACACGAAAATCGAGGCGTTGTATATTCAAAATTTTGAAGATGGATTCTTGGACGAACAACTTGACGGGCTGCTGGACGTGCTCCGGCTGAAACGAATTTGGGCTGTTAACATAGGGGAGAACATGCGCACGTCACTCCAAGCTTGGCGTCGATTCGCCGATGGATTGCATGAAACAGCAGTCGCTTACATGTACGCGAGCGAGCATCACTTTGTGAATACCACCCTCAAGGTAGACATGAGGGATACAATTCGCGAGATACGCAAAGCGCACGTTGTACCGCACTCGTTGTCTGTGATAAAAAACTGTAAAAATATGTGGTTCAACCCAAAGGTTCCGGATTGGGCCAAAGAGCTGTCGGGGAATATGGATGACGATGCTATTCGCCAAGTGCGTAAAGTTGCAGGCGAACGCGGAGTAAAACAGTTGGAGCAATATCGTAAAGATTCGCGTTGCGTTCGTCGAGGTCCATCCAAGCGAACCGTTGTCCAAACGGAGGAGAGTATGATGTATCGCGCAAAATTGTTGAAAGCCAAGTTGAAGCGTGGAGTAAAGGCTGTAGAGGAGCAAGATAAAAAGTTGACGAGTAAAAAGCCCGTCAAGCGAAGGAAAATGGCGGGATCGACGCAGGGCGGAAGAAACTTGGAGACCGAGGTCATCACCAAGCCCGCCGTCAGTAGCTTTGGTCGAACAATAAAGCGTGCCGACCGATATTAGAAAATCGAGTGTATACTCAAGTAAGTAGCTATTTATTAACATCATGATTAAGTCTAGACTAAGGGGAGTCGGCAACAGACGTCCACCCAGCGCGACGAGCACCTGGCTCAGCCCACAACTCGAGCAGCTTGCCTGGCGTGCCTGGTTCATATGCAGTCGGTAACAACGTTTCAATCGATTTGTACACGTGTTCCGGAATGGCGCGCCGGCCAGTGGCAGTCGTTTGCACAATATCAAGTGTCACATCTGAGTTGCGTTGATGACGTAATTCAATCTTCTTCCCTGCAATGAATCGCTTGTCGCGCACGTCTCTTCTAAAGATGAGCATAGTGCGGTGAGAACGACCCAAATAACGCGCGGCAGATTGCACAATCGTGTTGTTCGGTTCAAGCTGCACCCAGGTCAAGTTTTCCACGTACACAAAGTTCTTCTGATCCATAATATCGCAAACCTTGGACAAGTTTTCTTTTTCAACCCAAATGAAGATGAAACCAAGCGGTGTGAGCTTTTCGAGCGGAATCTTTGCAATGTCTTCAAGAGTAACATCGCCGCGATCGGGAGAGTCTTCAATATCCCAAGGCGGGTTCATCAACACACCCAAAAAGTCGTTCCCAAGCTCTTCGTACTTCAGGCTCTTAATGTTCGTTTGCCAGTGGAAGCAATCCGGCGTAGCTTCAAGTTTGGCCAGGCGCTCAGATTTTGGCACATATGGCTCAATGACTCGACCCCAGCTCACCGGAATTGGGTGAGGCGGCACCTTAATAATGTACGGCTCCGCTGGATCAATAAATTTCTTCTTTCTCAAAAATAATCCTTGGTCGGAGTTGTAAGCGGTAATCATATGCGATGCCGCAGCCTTGGGCTCACGCGGCGCCTTGGGCGCGCGCGGAATGCGCGGCCCACCGCGCGACTTTTTACCCTTACGCTTGCGACCCGTGAGTGCTTCCCAAAACTCGTCTTGCATCTCTCCGTCATCGTCGGAAAAGTACATGGCTTCATCGAGATCTCCAATCGTACCAAATAACTCACTCGTTTCAAACATCGCCTCTTTCACCGTAAACGTCGATGTGTTTCTGAACAACTCTTTGAGTTGCTCTTCATCAAGGCCTTCTTCATCACCTTCTTCAGCGCTCGCAGTCGTCTCCTTTGCTTCATCGCCGTTCTCCGCACCCGCGCGAGCCTGTTGTCGAATCCGCTCCATCTCTTCAAACTTCTTCATAATCATTTCCGGTGTTTCGTCGTCTTGAACGTAACCAACATAGTGCGCACTCGAGGGCGCGGTGTTGCCTCGCGACGTGCGCGCTCTCAAGCTCGCGCTCGCCTTGCGTTTCGGCCGCGCAACTTCCGACATCGTCTCGGGTGTGTATGCGCACGCGTTGTTATGACGCGCTCGACGCACCTCGCCCCCGTGGTCGTCGTCGTCGTCGTCGTCGTCACCCGCATCGCGCGCACCGCGACCGCGAAACAGGTGAAATTTGAAATTTAAATTTCATCGGACACATGGCGTGGTTTTGGGTTTTTATCGAGTAGGGAGCGTGCACCAATCATGAACTCGGGGCACACACAACCATCGACCATTCATGGGTTTTTTGTTACATATAATCAGCACTAAAACTCTTAGTAGATGAGACAACACACATCGCGCATCAAGAGGGGAACAACCATACGTCCGTTTGTATCGCGTGTCGCGCCCGGTGTAAACGACGACGTGTTGACGAGGGAAGCGACGACGACGAGAGGAAGAGGCGGCAGTGAACGACGCGTAGGGTGTAGACAACCTTGTGTGCGTGCACCTAAACATACGACGACGTGCGCGTGACATCATGGCGGCAGCACACGAACGCGATGGTGACGAGGGGACGAAGGCGCCGAAACCGAGACTGGCGATTAAAAAGATGGTTTTGGAAAACTTTAAATCCTACGCCGGGGCGCAGCACGTGGGACCGTTTCACAAGGTAGGTGTGCTGTCTTTGATTCCATCGTTTGTGTGTGCGTACGCGTGCGTGCGTGTGTGTGCGTATGTATGACTAACGTTTTGCCGCGCGCGCGCGTAGTCCTTCTCATCTGTCGTCGGCCCAAACGGGAGCGGGAAGTCGAACGTTATCGACGCTATGATGTTCGTGTTTGGTAAACGAGCGAAACAACTGCGTTTGAACAAAGTGAGCGAGTTGATTCACAACTCGACAGATTTCAGAAACCTCGAGTTTGCGCGAGTGGAGGTGCACTTTCACGAAATCGTCGACCACGTCGACGACGAGGAAGGATACGACATCGTGCCAAACTCTGATTTCGTCATCGCGCGCGAGGCGTACAGAAACAACTCGAGCAAATATTTTGTAAACGATAAGACGAGCTCGTTTACCGAAGTCACAACGCTGTTGAAGGCGAAAGACGTAGACTTGAACAACAATCGTTTCTTGATCCTTCAGGGGGAAGTTGAACAAATTTCCATGATGAAGCCAAAGGGCGCGGCGCCCGGGGATGAAGGGTTATTAGAGTACTTGGAAGATATTATCGGGACGTTACAATACGTGGAACCCATTGAGGCGGCGAGTAAGAAGTTGGAAGAGCTCAACGAGCAGCGTGATGTGATGGTGAACCGCTTAAAATTGGTTGAGGATGAAAAAGACGCGTTGGCTATCATCAAGGCGGAAGCTGAAGCCTTTATTGAAAAGGAAAAGGATCTCTTATCCACTCGATCGACCATGTATCAGCTGTTTATCAAGGAAACTCAAGCCAACCTGACGACAATTCAAGAGAACAAGAACGCGCTGAATGAAAAGCTCGAGGAGGAGCGCGCCAAGCACTCTGAACACGAAGACGAGTTGAAGGCAAAAGAGGCGCGGCACAAGGAACTCATTGGAGAGCTCACCAAGGTCCAAGCGGAGCTCGATCAAAGCGTGAAAGATTACGCTGAATTCGAGCGTAAAGATATCAAGTACCGAGAGGATTTGAAGCACATGAAGGCGAACGTCAAGAAGATTGAAGCAAAGCTTGCCAAGGACGTCGAAAAACAAAAGCAAATGGCTGACGAATGCGCTGAGATTGACAAGGCTGTTCCTGCTCTCGAGGCCAAAAAAGCCGACCTTGAAGCGCGTCAAGAGAAGGAAGAAGCTGCTTTAGACGCTTTGTTGGACAGCTTAAAGGGCGAGATGGCGAAAATCGGTGCTGAACTTGATCAAGTACAAAAGGAATTGCAACCTTGGGAAGGCAAGCTCGCCAACGCGCAAGGTGAATACAACGTCGCCACTGCAGAGCGAGCTTTGCTTCTCGAAAAGCATGCCGATGCCGAAAAATCTTTGAACTCGGCTCGTGAAGGTCAAGCTACCGCTCTCAAGAAGGCTACGGAGCTTAAGAAGACCATTTCCGAAGAAGAAGTGACGTTAGCACAAGAAAGCATGCGCGTTGAAAAGGCTCGGGCGGCTGAAGCTGCTGCCAAGGAGAAGGAAATCGCCGCGCAAGCTGAGACTCGCGAACTTCGAGGTAAACTAGAGCAGCGTCGTACTGCAGCCGAGATTGAGCAAAGCACAGGCTCGATTGCGAAGGCTTTGCTTGATGCGCAAGCTGCCGGTGCACTCAGAGGCGTCATCGGTCGTCTCGGAGACCTTGGTGCCATCGACAAAAAATATGACATCGCCGTTTCTTCGTCGACTGGCGCCTTGGATAATATTGTTGTCGAGACTGCTTCTGACGCTCAGCGAGTGGTGGAGTATCTTCGTCGTAACAATCTCGGTCGTGTGACTTGTACAATTCTTGAGAGGCAAGCACACAACGCGCAACGGGTTCAGCAAAAGCCTTCGATTCCTGAAGGTGCGCCAAGATTGATTGATTTGATCAAACCTGCAGAAGAGCGTTTGGCAGTCGCATTCTATCATGCACTTCATGATACGTGTGTAGCTGAAGACATTTCACAAGCCTCGCGCTTGGCATATGGGCAGAAGCGCCACCGCGTTGTCACATTACAAGGCCAGGTATTTGAGACGAGTGGTACGATGTCTGGTGGTGGCAAACCCTCCAGAGGTGGGAAAATGCGCATTGGTAACGAAGCACCAACTTTTGAAGATCCCGCTGAAGTGGCGAAAGAAATCAAGAATGCTGAGAAGGAACTTGAGAAGGCGGGCGTCCTCTACGAGCGTTCACGAAAGGTTGCACTCGAGGCTCTTCAAGAAGCTCGCGACGCTGAAGCGGTTGTGAACAAAATTGAGCGCGCACTTCCGAAATTGAAAGCTGAATATGCGGCAGCAGAGTCTAAGGCGACCGACTTATCAGGACGCCTTGGAGAACTCGAAGCTGCGCATGAAGCGAGCAAGGATGACGCTGCAGAACTCAAGCGACTCGACAAGGAGGTTGAGAAGGCCAAGGTGGTTCTCGATGAAGTCATGGCTGGTGCGGCTGCTTTGAAAAAGAAGGAAGAGTTGTTGAAAGAAACCATGAACAACGTCGGTGGCGAAGGTTTACGCAAGCAACGGGCAATTGTGAAGGACCTCACAACCGGTATTACTGCAGCGTCTGATGCTGTGACTGAAAAGCGCGCCAAGGCCAAGTCGCATGAGAAGACCACTGTTCGCCTCGCCAAGGCTGTTGAAGAAGGTCAAGCCGAAGTTGAAAAAATCAAAGCTGACATGGAACGCATCAAGGGTGAATTCAAGGACCTCGAGGACGGCGCCGCTGCTGTCGTGGAGTCTCAAAGTGAACTTCGTGCTCTTGTCGATGCGAAGGCGAGTGAATGCTCAGAGGCAAACAAAGTTCTCGATGAAATTATGAAGATTGTTGGTACTATTCGTGGAGTTGAGGTCGATATTCAAGCTAAGTTGGATGATCTCTCTGTTGTGGAAAAAGAAAACAAGGATAAAGAGAAGCACTGGAACAAGGAGTTGACCAAGGTCACAAAGGAGCGTGCAGCTCTGTACGCCGAGGATGAGCTCCCAGAACTTCTGAATGATGAACAACTCGCTGATCACACCACAGACGAGATGCAAGAAAAGGCTGTAATTTTGGAGGAGGAGCTCGCGATTGCAAAACCTGACATGTCATCTATCGAGGCGTTTGCAAAGAAGGCTGAGGAATACGCCGAGCGCGTTGCAGAATTGAGCGCGGCGACTGAAGAACGTGACAGCACGCGTGAAGAGTACGACAGATTGAGACAAAAGCGTCTCAATGAGTTCATGGATGGGTTTAATATCATTTCTCTTAAACTGAAAGAGATGTATCAAATGATCACCCTTGGTGGTGACGCTGAACTTGAACTTGTTGATTCACTTGATCCCTTCTCAGAAGGCATCGTGTTTAGCGTGCGCCCGCCAAAGAAGAGCTGGAAGAACATTGCCAACTTATCTGGTGGTGAAAAGACGCTCTCTTCTCTTGCATTAGTTTTTGCGCTGCACCATTACAAGCCCACACCATTGTATGTGATGGATGAAATCGATGCGGCGTTGGATTTCAAAAATGTTTCGATTGTTGGCCACTACATCAAGGAACGCACAAAGAATGCGCAGTTTGTGATTATTTCTCTCCGTAACAATATGTTCGAACTCGCCGATAGGCTAGTCGGCGTGTACAAGACAAATAACACGACAAAAACTGTTGCAATCAATCCGGGTGCGTTCAGGGTTGGCGCAAAAGAGCTTGAAGCGCGCGAAGTGGCGCAGCAAACAGAAAACACGCCGCCTCTCTCTCAACCGCAGGCACTTCTTGCTTAAACTATGTTCCACTAGTTCAACTGTATCTCATAAGATAGCTTAAATACATGCATTCTAATCTATTGCTACGCTAAAGCTAAAAATCTCCCAACCTGTACGCCAATTAAAGTCGCTATGGAGTACCCAATTGTTCCAGTTAGTATGGCTGGATTGATTGCTCTATCCCATCTTCTTGCGGTGGCCATCGCCGCCGCCGTCGCCGGGCCTCCGACATTGGAGTTTGCACTGATGATGCACGCCCACAAAGGTAATTTTAACACGACATGTCCGACTAATAAGGAGAATACAAGTTGCGTGGCGAGCTGAATTGTAATGAACAACGCCATTGGTAAACCAGAGACGGCAATTGTGCGCAAATCGGCATTCGCCCCAAGAGTTGCAAAAAACACAAGCATCAGCGCCCCACTGATATTTTGTGCTCCAGCAAAGCTTAAAATACTGCATAAATTCTCCGGAACGCTTTTGTTCAGCTTTGACATGCCCCGCGCAACGAGAGCGACGCACGGCGCAAAGATGCACGCGAAGCCTAGACTTAGATTCGGCTGCCCGACAAACGTGGCAAACATCTGCGATCCTCGAAGTACGATTAGGGATGTTGCGATAGCGCACGCAATCGACGCTTTTGTGGGCTGGTATTCTATCTCACACTCCTCCGTGCCATCTACACATGGGTCACTTGGACCAACTGCGGGTATGAGCATCAACACTGAGAGATATGCGCACATGGCGATGTTATCCGCCGCCATACCAGCTGTTAATAATCCCTGTCCTCCGGAGCCAACGATATCCAACGCGTGTGCAGTGGATGCAAAATTCATAGACCCACCAATGTAGCTCGCGCACAAGCTCCCTGCTATTTTCCAGCCAAACTCGCCGAGTAACTTGCCACACGCCATGAAAGCGACGCACGTGCCGATAACTGTCCCGACCGCGCCCACGCCAAACGCCTTCAGTACATCTATATCCTCAGCTTCGATACCGCGAATTTTGGTGCTGATTAACGCCAAAACAACACCCAGAGGCATTAATAGCGACCATACAGTGTTGTACACTACACTCGCCATCGGTAAGACGTCGAGCGTTGAGAACGCGCACGCAGCAGCCATGGTTAGAATTACTCCAGTCACGCGTCCACCAATCGTCGCGTTATCTTCCAACGCTTGTCCAACCACGGCGAGTGATGTAAGAGTAGCCATGACACCTTCTGGACTCGTCACCATCGACATCATCACCGTCCTCGTCCTCGGTTGGGTGACGAATGGTGTCCTGCAACGCGTGTCGCGCACCGCGGCGCCCACGCGATGCATCGCATGTTTCGCGCGCGTCATCACACGCGCACGACGAACATCAAGACGTCTTCTAGGTTGCGCTATGCCTCGTGACGACCTCGTCAACGTCAATATCGTCCTCATCACGGTTGAGGACGCGAGCACAACGCACAGCGCGCTGTGACGACACAATTCGCTGCGCGAGCGACACGCATGCTCGTGGACGGTGACGAGTTCGAATCGAGGACGTGCGCACGATAGAACGCATACGCACACGTTATCGTTCTTTCGTTCGTCGCTGTCGTCGCGATACACGTGCCGTGCGCTCGCTGAGCCACCTGTGATAATCACCACGTGTGTGACAAGATGGCGAACGATCTTTTAGGCATGGCGTCGAGTGCGATGTTGCTCTTCGCGGTGTGCATACACGCTGCGGAACAACGACCGTCGATACTGGTGCGTGTTTGAATTGCTGTGATATTGCACGTGTGATTTTGCGCGTTTATTGCGCGCACTGCGTCTAACTTTACTAACACTATTTTTTCGCCCGCGTTGCAGAGTTTCGGATTTCTCATCGCGTTTGCCATCGAACGCGTGTATGGAGGAGGATATAGCGGGAATACACTTAGTCGCATGCAGAGAGATGTCTGGTGGGGGGTTTTAGGGCTGTGTATGTTTGTGTTGTTAGGTAATTGCGTAACGCAGAGCGCGTACGTTGGTTTTGGGATTACGTGGCCACATAACGATTGGCAAGCGAGCACGCTGAGATATGTAGGCTTTGGACGCTTAGATGGAATCACCGATTATGTACTGTTTTTTGTGCCGTACTTTGGTATTGCCATCACGGCGGCCATGAAATTGCATGCGCACCGTGCTTCCACGGGTGAACTTGGCGGAGCCGCAGTCAGCGACGCGGATGCGATGTATTCGGCGACTATCGTGCTAAGATTGACAGTTGCTTCAGCGGCATTTGCCGCGGTTACAGTGCCATCGTTGCCATCGTTGGTGTACTTACTGTTCGTCGTCGCATTTTGTATATCTGAGTTGTATCGTAGCCGAAGTGGGCGTCTACACAAGGCGAGTGAAAAATTGTTAAACCTTCCGTCGAGCGCGACGATGGGGTGTTTGTGCTACACCGCGATACATTTTGTAGCTATTTACATGTATCAGCTTCCTGAGTTGCAGAAGGCTGCAAGAGTATCTTCGGCGCAGTTTTTGGGTTTGTATTCAATGGACAAGAGCGAGGGTCCGTTATCTAGACTTTTGCGTTTGGGTCAAATATTAGCAGTTGGTGGAGTATTTATGGGACTCTGCGCCGTTGAATCACATAGTAATAGACGCGTCTCATCGGTGCGCGGTGAAGAAAACGACGATCTGAGACAACCTTTGATAGAAGGAGAGACATCAGACTTTGTTGCTCAAAATGAGGAAATCAAGGTGACAATAGTGGCGCGGTTGCTTGCGAGATTTGGTGGGATTTTAGTCGGCTTCTCAATGCTCATCGCGTCGTTGTTCGTAGTAAATATTGTTGCGTATCCCATGCTGCTACTTGGGTTGTTTCTCATTGCGCGTCCAGTGAAGCACGCTGCGTTCGCTAGCATTTATGGGCCATTGATTTTTACTTATCTCACAGTTTGGTGTGTATGCGAGTACGTACTACTTTGTATTCCGCCAGCTATGATGTCATCAATGAATGATAAGTTGCTGTTGCTTTTAGAGATCTTTGGTGCTATCCCGGCACACAATGGCGAGCAGTCCGGGATAAACGCTTGCTACATGGGCACTTTGGTAGCGTCTCTTTGTTTTGTTGGTTGGCTCACTACACACGCGAAGAACACTCCAACGGATGAGATTCTCGAAGGAAATATTCAAGATGGCGATATAGTGGAATTTTTCCCTTTGGATGATCTCGAACTCGATCATAACACATCGTACAGTACACAGAATTCGATGTGGGATAGACCACTGGTGCAGTTAATATCGCATCTTTTGGTACCATTCGCACTTTGGATTGTCGCCCTCTCGAAGGCTGATTTACTTCACGCTGCTTTGTTAGTCGCGTTTTTGTTCAACATCATCAAGCCCGGGGACCGCATAATTCTACATCTCACTGGGCAAATTCTTTCTGGTTCAATCGCCGTCTTGTATCTCTGGGCAATGAACGAGCATCTGAATGTCTTTGATGTCGACCGTCCCGAGTGGGAGAGCACGCTTCGAGTTTTGGGTCTCGAACATTCAAGTTCAATCCATACATCCGGACCATTGGCTTGCATCCTTATGGTTATTTGTATTGTTTTGTATTTACAGAAAGTTTTAGATGCACTCGCGCCCGAACAAGACGTTGACGCGGTGATGGATGGGGATGGAAAGTTAAATGCCCTAGTAGCTCTCGGTAAGGCTATCGTATTGGAAGTGTCGTTAGTTTGTGTCAAAATCGTGAAGCGTTTTGGTTCATACTTGGTCATATCTGTCGGTCTGATGACCATCGAGACTTCACAATGCAGCCTGATAAACTTGGCGCTTCTCATGCTCCTTGGAGTTACATTACTTGTGAAACGGCATTCTGACGACGATCGCTCTTCACGACGATGGCGTGCAATTCTTACGTTCTCTTTATTCAACTTGGCTGCCAGGTACGCATTCGGGGCCTTTCCATTGGATGAGATATTCCTCTTTACAGATGACTTCAAACACTTCCTTCAAGACACTGTTGGTTTAGCTCAGAATGTACCACCAAATCAGCTCATGACTGAATTGTTGGGTCCAAGCATTCTTTTGGTTGTGACGTATTTCTATCAAATTGGGCTTGTTACTAACATTGAAATGCCCGCCGCACGAAGAAGTTTACCATTGGCCGTGACGGAGCTTGGATTTTTCCCGCTCGTCAAGCGCTTCATCATTCTTCACGCAAACAAGGCTGTAGCCCTCACTGCGATACTATTTAGCATCGAACGCAGAGATGTATTAGGGTTACTGATGTTGTCAGCCCTCATAGCCGCAACACTTTCTCTTAAAACTACTGAAGGTCCTGCGGAAATGGTGGGCACGGTTGCCTTGATATCGGCAATCATCGACTACGCTTACAAGATTGAATGGATGCAAAGTCGAGATAGCTGGAGTATATTGACTTTCATTGGCGCACACAAGTGGCCTGTCCCGACTGCAAATTTTTGGCCCGATAACGAACCTATGCTGCGCTACCCAATGCTTGTTATTTGTGCCATTGAACTATCGAAGGTGACCAGATTTTGGTTGAGTAAGCTTCCACCAGCGTTGAAATCAGGGTGTTCTCCGGAACCTTGCCATTTATTTTGGCCTCAAAGAGATACGCGCGCCATTCTTATGAAACGTAAGGCCAGTCTCGTCGAGCAAGATACTGAAATGGACGAAGATCAAGGAGACAGTGCGTCTGAATCGTCCGGCTATGACAGCGATCCTCAAATCCAAGATGAACGTGAAGCATCAAGCAACGGCGCTCGTCGAGAACTGACACGACGCGTGAAGGAGAAAGCGCAAACTAACTTTGGTCAAATCTCGATGTTATTTTCAATAGCGCCCGAGTTACTCGAGGGATTACTCGCAAATCTCATGCCTGGTGCGCTGTACGTTGCATTTGCAATTGTTGGCATAGCGGCGACAAATATTTTGTCGCTTGTGTACTTGGGTTTGACATGGAGTTTGTTGAACACAAGAATTGCCAAGTCACCTAGAGATCGTTTGATGCTGTGGCGATTTACCACGGGAATATGTGCACTGGTTGTCTTGTGGCAATATGTTGTGTCCATAGATATCGTTCGCGCGTCTATTGATGGTGGCATCCCGCCGTCGTCGCCATCGATGCGTTCTCTTCTCGTGGATGTTGATCCAAAGGCTCACCTTGATAGTGAAACGAGACAGTGGCTCGCAGTTCTTCCGTGCAGCAAGCAGATGATATTAGGCTATTTCATAGCTTTCTTCATCTCGGCTTGTCAGCTCAGAATGGACGCGATCTTGGCGTCGTTGGAAGAACGAGCGAGGATGACCGTCGATGCCGCTCAAGCCGACACCACATCATTAGATGACGAAACTGTCACCGAGCTGATTATGGGTATGATTCCAAGACAGACCCCAACTCAAATTGCTCTTTTGCCTGCAAGAACCGAAGAAGCGTCGTACTTGGACATCATTTTTGCCCCCTTAACTTGGGATGCGAGTTCGATGTGGACGGTGTTAGAATGGCTGCGTTACTTTTATCTCAGGTACGCAGTCGAATGGGCTCTATTACTGGTCATCATATTCGGAACGTGCTCGAGAGACTTGTTGCACATTGGCTACTTGATGCTTTCGTTTTACTTTTTGCGTTCTCGAGATTCGCTCGTACAAGATGAAGGCATTTCATTCAAGATTTTGCAGTTTTACAACATGTGCATCATCGGTGCCGTACTGTTGTATCAAGCGCCTCTTGAAGGATTACTTGGTGATTGGTACGTCAGTCTCGATGATGATGACTGTTCTGTTCTGCATGGTATCGGATTTTACAAGCTTCACACTGTCCTCGGCTGGGGTCCTGGGCAGCTCACGGCGGACTTGACGATTTTTGCCATCTTGCATACGCTGAAAAATATCGTCAGTCACCCAATGTACGAGCAAGTGTTGGTGATGCGGCGTAAATCGCATGATTTAGAACAAGCCTGCAATGACGTTTTAACGCATGCATGGATTCGTAATACCCTTGCGAGATGCTTAAGTGCACTAGGTGAGCAGGATGAGCGTCATAAGCGAGTCGAAAAAGTGAGAAATGAAATCACTCAGTTATCTCAAGAAGTTCTCGCGCTTGAAAGTCGTCGAGATGAGCCTCGCAGGACAAATGGTGATCGAAAGCCTCAAAGTGAGACACTTCGGAGAAGACGACCTGGAGTGTCTGATGCGGACATATTCATAGATGAGAACGAAGATTTCGTGGTTCACGATGAGAACGCCACTTACGAAGACACAGGAAAAAGTGAAGAAGTATCAGAACAAGAAGATCACGAACAACGGAAGCACTCACGTGTGGTAGAGTCAGAAGAAGAAAGCTTGTCCACATTACTCCAAACCTGGCTCATGGATCAAAGCTCAACTATTGGTTTGCTTTTTGGTGCAAGTTTGAAAGCTTGGCCCTGGCTTACTGCGCCTCTTCATTCCATGTGCTATTTTTTCATGATTCTGGCTTTTGCGATTGACTTCACCGGCGTTACTGTTGTATTCCCGGCATCGATCATAGCTTACGCTTTGATCGCATACCCGAAAGCATCAATCGGATTTTGGCGCGCAATCTTATTCTACACGGAAGTATTACTTATTGGCACGTACACGTTGGCTATTCCATGCTCATTGGCTTGCACAGGTTGGAGCGCATGCAGTCTCAAAAGCGCTTTGTTTCGTATTCCAGAGTCAAATGTTGCATTTATACCGTCCATGGTCGGAACCTTCTTAGCTTACATTGCCATCTTGATGCATTATAACGGTCAAGAAGACGCCATTCGCGAGAGTGAGCGCATGGGAAATCAACGAGAAGATTTGGATGGAGATATTCTATTGACTCGTCCATCAAGTTTCACAATGCTATCGAGATTCCGTCATCTTCAATTTTCTGAGTTGGATGATAAGTTTGACTGGAGTCAGGACGCTCGAGCGTCACCATTACACGTTCAAGTACAGTCTACTGCTGTTGAGGAGATTGAAATGTTCTTTCAACGCATGCTCACTCCAGAAGCTGAATATGGCCCGTCGTTTGTAGCGTTGTCCATTCTATCGGACAAGACAGATGTACCTGATTGGGATTTGTTCACGTCAGACATCAATCAAGCTTTGGTCGCGCATCAAATGCGCGTCGACGGTGATAATTCTACATCGTTTTACACCTTGGAATTCGTGCAAGCTGATCCAAAAGGCGTGCTAGAGAACCCGGGCCATCGGTCTGCGGTGTTTAGAGTCGTCTCACCTGTGTCCATTTTCTGTCCCGGCGAAGAGGCTGGTAAAGCATTAAAAATGTTGCAACTGAGACAAGCAGCTGGTGATTCTAATGAAAGCACACCGCAGTTGCCCGATATGACTTGTGTTCGTGCTTTCAATCAAGAGGGACAAGACTTTTATACTGCTTCGCTTTGTTTTGACATTTTGTCAACGTTCTTTGTTGCAGTTTTTTATCAAAGTTCGGTGGATTCAGATCCTGAAGCGCTAGTGGAAACGTACTACCAAGGATTGTTCAAAATTGATTACGTCTTCACGGTCTTCATTTGTTTGGTCCTCATCGTAATCGATGGCGTCATTTACATGAAGAAGGCCAAGACGGCCAAGGTGTTTTATCATTACCTCACGTTTGCTGGTTTCATGGGTTATTTGCTCATGATTTTCCATAAACCTGCAACGACGCATCACGCATATATTCAAATGTTTTTCTTACTGAAATCGATTTCTTTCACACTCAGTGCTCGGCAAATCCGATCTGGCTATCCTAAAGAAGTCATGATCAATAGTGTGATTTTTCAGCGTTCTGACATTTTGTCCTTTGGTGCCTTCATGGCATACTTTTCTATACCGTTCATGTATGAGTTACGCGTACTACTTGAGTACGCATGTACAGATAGCGCTTTGGATTTGTATGACTGGCTGAAGGTGGAGAACATTTCTCGAGATTTATTCAGAATCAACGTGCGCAACAATACATACCGCAAGTTGCATCCGTTTGGTGCGCCGCAGCCATGGTGGAAGAAAGTTTTCTTGGAGGGTGGAGGATTATTTTTGATAATCTTCAGCTTATTAGTTGGGCCATTTTTCGTGTTCAGCACGTCGAATCCTCAAGTAGATATCAATCCAGTGTACGATGTTCGATTTAACATGAGCTTGGTTGGCGCCGAACACATGTTTACATATCCAATTTTTGATGGTGGTTTGAGAAAGACGATACAGACGGTCTCATGGACTGCTCTCCACACTGACGCGCCTCGACCATTGATAAACAAGCCCGGTCAAGTCCAAGAAGTGTGCCTGGCGCAAGACAGCGATTCGTTGTGGACTTTGCCACCGCCTTCAGTGGCAGCGATGAAGAAGTCACTCGCAAATGGTGCAACGCTCAACACAGGTTGGACATTTAAACGGTACTTGCCAGTGGATAATCCAGTGCTTTATTCTAAAGCAGTGACGTACACATTCAACGAAGAGGAGGCGGCGGCTTTACTTCGTGTTTTGGATGGTGAACAACAAAACGTATTTTTGGAAAACATCTACCCGCGTGTCTGGCACTTGCATGGCAAAGGTCATCCCGTGCCAAGGTACGCAAGCGATCAGAGCATAAGTTGCTCGGTATCTCTTAATAATTTCAACAGCACGTCGCCTTGGTGGTCTGTCGACTGTGGAACGTACGTGCAACGAGGGCGCTCTGTCGTTGATAAACGTGGCGAACTCGATTGGTTTAAACCATGCTCCAACTTCGAGAATGGTCCAGAGATCGTTCTGATTTCCTCCGAAGTCCCTACGGGCGTCTTTGCTACGTTCAGTCAATTTGTTGGTGGTTTGACAGGCGTGTATGTTGTCTACATTTTGACTTTGGCGTCTATCGTGAGAGGTTTCACAAACAATCTCGTTGTCAACATACCGCATGTTGACTTGCCATCAACGCATCGATTGATTTCGCTGTGCAGTGATATCTACAGAGCGCGTCAAGTCGGTGATTTCATACTTGAAGAACGTCTATACTGGTTGCTCATTCGCATCTATAGATCACCCTCGGTACTGTTCGAATTCACTCGAACAGTTGACGGTTCGGCGCTTCCAGAGCGACCAAAATCTCGCAGTTGAGAACAAAAACATACGCAAGACTTCGTAAACAGTCTCCATTAAAAGCTATCATTCTAGTTACACATAGCCTCACACATTAGCAAGTAATCTTAGATGCGTAAATCTAGTCTCCTCGCGTTCGGCCTTTCTATTTCTTCTACTAAAACGCTGCAACTTAAAGCACGATGACGTCGTCACTACCAACCGCGTTCGCCCCATACTTTTTCGCCTGTTGCTTGACGATACGCAAGTAATCCGCCTTAGATCGTCTCAATTTATCGTACGCTTCCTGCTGCGCTGGATCAGATAAGTTTGGCGCATCCAACAACTCTTGTACGCCCACCAAGATTTGCTTGATCGACACCGACGGTTTCCAGCCCTTTTCCTCGTTGAGGATGGATAAGCACACCTTACCCGTCGGGTACACGTTGGGATGGAAAAAACCTGGTGGAAATGCCACTCTCGGTGGTTTCGCTGGGTAGTCGTCGCCAAACGTCAACGTTATCGGGTATGCCCCACCTTCCCACGCCGTTCCCGCCTTGCCGGGAATGGAACAGTTCCATACCGTCATGTCAGTCACACTGTCCCCATTCTTGTCTTTTTGCACGAGCGGTTTAGCGATAAAACCATGCGGATGATCTTTGCGCCAGTCTTTACGCTCTTGCGCGAGACGCGCACTGAGCAAGCTTGACATCGCGCGACTACAAGTGACGAGTAAACACGAGCTTTCCACCAAGATTACTTGTGTTTTTTAAAAAATGCACCAGACGAACGACGCCGACGACTTTAAATTCTTTGCCCTCGTACTATGGCGAATGATGACTTCTACAATTATACATGAAAATTACAATTCCGTCCCTCCGTACGCACGTTCAATCGCTCGCGGTGGTGCGAGTCCGCTCACCCAGTCGCTCGCGTGCGTCGGAAGCAAACCCATCGCGTTGAGTTTGTTGAGCGCCAAGCACAACCCGACGACCTGTATGGAACAAAACATCATCCTAGGCACCGTCACATCCGTATACTTGTCTGCGAACCTCTCAAACGTCGCCTTGGAGTTTAATATCGCCTTTGTCGTCTGCGCTATACCCCCAAACGTCGCCATAATGCTAAACACTTGCACCGAGTTCCCGCTCATCCACATCATGAACGCCATCATGCCGATGCCGCTCAGCTGACTTTGGGCGAATTGGAACGCCTTCTGAAGCCTAAACTTTGAGTGCTCGCGCGCGAGCGCTTCGGCATCTATCGCACGTCTTGTCGCCACCGTCGCCGCGCGTTGTTGCTGCGCTGTAGACGTCGTCGTCGTCGTCGCACGGTTCTGCTCGGCGCGTGGCACGAACCCAGGTGGCACCCGCACCGCCGCCGCCGCCGTCGTCATCTCTCGCCCATCTCTCGCGGGCGTGCGTATGGCGTACGTACCATCCATATCTCACCCTTCGCACCCCTCGCCGTCGTCGTCGTCGTCGTCGTCGTCGTCGCGCGTGCGTGTGCGGACTCGCCCGCGAGCGCCCGCGGACCCATGGATGACACCATGACGGATTTTGCTTTTTCAAACGTCGGTTATGTTTTTTTTGGCGTTACTTTTGCCGCGTTTCGTGCGTGTTGTCGCGTCGCAGGGACGACATACGACGGCGGTATGTGACATGGGAAGACATTATAATCCATTACGACGACGACTGCGACGGGATGGTGGCGGCGGCGATGAGGATGATGCGTCGTCGTCGTCGAGTGAGACGTCGTCGAGCGAGGATGAGGAGTCGCGCGAGGCGTTCTTGGCGTTGAATGAAAGCGCTCGTCGACGAGGACGTATGGCGCGGAATGCGAGAATGAGACGAGATGCGTATGATCAGTTTGAGTGTTTGAGAAGAGTGCATGCAGAGCGAGAGATAAAGGCGGCGTTTGCGGCGGAGATGGAGGATATTAAGAGACGGTTGACGGAGCTCGACGCGATTGAAAACGCGCGTAGCGTCAGTCAAGTTGAAGCTGAATGCGCGGCTGAGCGTGCAGCGGCGGCTATGGCGGCCGCGCTCGATGCACAACTCGATGATGATGATGCATATGTATCGTTACATGTGTGGTCAAATCATGAATTCAGTTGGTCGAGTTTCGAAAAGCGCGTGGACGACGGGGCTGACGTCGCGCCGTGGGTGCGCGAATCTGACGTGCCGTGGCCTCCGGATGACAAGGAAGTACTCACGCAAATGGCGGCTATTGAACGCAGGAAAGTCGCGAGTACGTCAAATTCAAAGTACGACGCCGCGATGGCGTACAAAAGAGCTTTCAGAAAAGCATCATTGCGTTGGCACCCAGATAAGTTCGCCGCGAAATTCTCCAGCAAAGTGCACCCCGAAGACGCCGAGCGCGTCGCCGCTCGCGTGCAAGGAGTATCCCAAGCTATCAACGATGCGTGGAGTGCGTTTAGCAAGTGAATCAATTGAATCACCATCCATTCTTTTGATGATTTTCAACAGTGCGATAGAATGCGCTTTCGGCCGCCCATAACGAATATTCCTGCATGACGTCATAGTTAAACTCGTTGTCCATGTCCACGCGAAGCGGCCCAGCCATGCCTCCGGGGCCCGTCATCGTGCGCACCAACACACGCTCGGCATAGACAAAATTCAATTTGATCATCTCAATCGTTCCCTCAATTGTGTAGTTCGGATCCCATCCTCCGTGAATACCGTTCACGAGAGACTTGAGACAGATAGATCCACCAGCCGTGACGTGGCCCGTGTACCACTTCATGCGCGGAGATACGACGCGAATGAAAGGAGGTTGGCTCGGGAACGACTCGCGAAAAATAACCTCGAGCGTGATGTGACCGACACCATGTCGACGTTTCAGCTCGCGCAAGTCTCGCTCGATCGCCTGCCCATCGATCGTCGATCCAAACTTTGACATTTTAATGCGAAACGTCTGCAACATGTCCTCGTCCAAGAGCTCGACAGCGTCGATGAGGTCGTCGTTGACATCGCGCGCGCGTTTCAAGAGCGCGCGGAATTCGCACAAAATTGCTTTGGTTTCGTGTTTATTCACCTTACGTTCGCGCGTGGACATGGTGCCCGCATGTATAGGCGTCGAAGTGTGCAGTGTCCACATGTTTTCTTGTTTCGCGTGCGGTATTAAGTATGGAAAATTACAAAGCTGTTGGCGGTTTCTCCACGTTTCCATGGATGCACCGGATTAATTATACAACAACATGAGACAGTTTTATACGTAAATCAACAAAAGCGACGAGGCCATGTGGGCCCGCCTTACAAAATTGGTGCAACCTTTGTAAAGATTGCAATTTTTGTACATATTTTTTTCTTGGGAAACGTCGTTGGACGTTCTTCTTGATTCTCGCTCCAGTCACGAGTGCAGGTGTTTAAGCACCACCACTGGCAGCTTTTCTTTCAGCAGACGCTTTGGCGGCATACATCGCTGTTGGGCGGCAAAACGTCATTTGAGCCATCTGTTGGTTGCGCGCATTGGATGCGAAGGATTGCGCCGCCATTTGGTAGGCCAAATTTTGTTGCGCCATCCAAGCCAACTGATTCATTTGATTGATTTGATTCAGGTGACTTTGACCATCGCCTTGCTGCGCCGCAAGAGCTTGTAATTGCGACATGTATTGCGTCATGGCTTGGTTGTAAGCATCAAACATAGACGGACAGAATCCACCAGGAGGCGACGCGCCAAACGGCGCGTAATCCGTCCCCGTGGGCATCGGTCTGTGCGCGTCTTCTTCAACCTTCACCGCGTCACTCCTACTAGTGCTATTGATACCATAGTGGTGCGTAGACGCCACGTAGTGAGGTTCGCGAGACGCCAAATCCGCCAAGTTGGATAAAGATGCGGTCAAAGCGCTCTCGCACGCCACCGCCACTTGCGCTTGTTGCTTTGCCGCCGCCGCTGCGGTTTGCTTGGCTGTATTGTGATTCACTCGCGCCGCAGACGACTTGTTATTATGCGTCGACTTTGTCTTAGTCGCCGTTGTCGTCGCCATCGTCGCCATCGATGTTCTCACCACTCCATCCTCACCCTGCTCATTCGGCGACGCCACGAGATCAAACAACGAGTGTCGTCGCTTGCGCTTGCTCACGTTGGTTTGGCGAATAAAGTACTTTTGCGCGTGCGACGCCACTTGCGTGGGCGTGCGCGTTTGCACAAAATGTCTCGATATACCTCTCCAATCGCCCTTACCAAGCTTTTGTAATCCAATCAAGAAGGATTTGTGTTCCTCCTCCGTCCACGCCACGCCTGTGAAAAGTCAACACACATGCCCAGTCAGTCAACGCGCCCGCGCCCAAAAAATCTAAAAAAAATATCTACAATATGGCTCGATATCGATTTATCGCGCGCGACGCGACCGCCGACGATGCGAATTTGGCGGCGTGCGCGTCGTCACCCTCGCCGTCGGCGCCGTCGCGACGACCGCCTCACCGCCACCGCGGACGACAGAAATCAAATCTTTATCAATCACACACACGTACCCTTCTTGCGCTCTGCGCGATCGCGGTCGCTCGCGCTCGTCGCATGCGATTGCGGCGGCGTGGCTGACTTCGCGCCATTTCCGTACCCACCCGCGTGCGACGCGTGCGCGACGACGACGGTGTTGGACGTGGTGTTCGACCCAGACACGTGCGCGGCAGGCATCGTCGTCTTAATATTATTCATCCTTTTCACTCGCGTTCGTTCACCGTCCAACGTTCGTCGCGCGTTCGTACACACGCGTACGACTACCACGAAATGCGCGCGCGGTTCGGTTGGGATATCTCCACCGGTGCCTTTCCGACCGATCGAGCGCAATCACCTCGTGTCGAGATGCGCGAATCTGTGTATACGTCACGTGTGTGTATGTGAACACTCGAACGTTCGTTATCGTCAACACACACACACACACAGGTCACGTGCGTCGTGTGCGTCGTGAAGTGTCGCCCATCGGATTCGGACAGCCCATGCACCACCATCATCATCCATGCGCCACGTCGGTCGCGCGCGTTTTCGTCCCGCTGACGTCACAGAAAAATATCCAAAACCGCACCCGCACCGTGGTCGATGGTCACGTAGTACGCTCCCATATCACGCCGTGTACGCATCACGCACGACGTGCACCCATAACCCACACCCTGGCAGTTCTAAACCTCATAGTATACATACATATACACCTATACACTACCCCCCATTATATAGTGCGCATCACATAAAAAGTGCCCGAGGCGCGCGATGGGATCGGATTCGCTCGGCGTCGCGCGCGGGGCGTGGAGTGGATCAGGCGCCGCGGGCGCTTTTTGCCCCCGATACCGCCGCGATGACGACGGCGGAATGTCGGGGCGGATATTTCGGGGTGCATGATGGGGGTCGAATGACCAATCACGACCAGCAGCGCACATACACACAACAGCACACGCCCTCACACACACTCGCGCGCACAACACACTCGCGCGCGCGCGACGCAGGGATTGGATATTTCACGCCATCGAACCGTCGTCGTCGTCGTCGGATCTCGCGCGGGCGGGCGGGGGTGATGTTCGGACATGTGGAATTTCCGACGCCCCCAACGCGCGCGCGGTGGTCGACGGCGCGACTCCACGGCGTGCGTCGCGACGACGGACGACGACGACGACGATGACGATGACGACGATGGGTGGTGACGATGCGCGAGGTGGTGGTCGTCGTGGTGGTGGTCGTCGTCGTCGGCGGCGCGCGCGGGGGGTCGAGGCGCGGTCGTGGTGGTTGCGCGGCGCGGGCGCGGTGGTGGCGTGCGTGGCGCTGCTCGCGGTGTGTGGTGGGTGCGCGCGCGGGGTGGGTGCGAGTGCGGTCGCGTCGTCGTCGTCGTCGTCGTCGTCGTCGTCGTCGTCGGTGAATCATCACGAGTACGACGCACACGGACCAGATGGTGAAGTCGTGGACCTCGGGGAGGTGAATTTCGACGAGTACGTGGGCAAGGGGGCGCCGGTGCTCGTCAAGGTGTACGCTGAGTGGTGTAAGCATTGCCGAGCGATGACGACGACGTGGAATGAAGTTGCACGAGAGTTAGAAGGGGAGGTGTACGTTGGGAAGATTGATGGGCCGAAGAATCGATTGTTAGTGAAACGCATCGGCGTGAAAGGGTACCCGACCATCGCGTTGTTCAAGCAAGGAAAGTTGTACGAGTACGAAAGTAGTGATCGTTCGTTCGAAGCGCTCGTGGCGTTCGCACGCAAGGACCATAGAAAATTCAAATCTCGGTCGTTCTTCCACGCCGTGTGGTTCTCGAAAGTTTTACGTGGACTGTACGCCATTCCCGAAGTCGGAGGTAAGGCGCACGCGTACTTGCACGAAGACTTAAAACTGAGCAACGTGGCGATTTTGTTCCTCACGCTGTCGGTGCCCGTGAGTGCGGGGATGATTGCCATTTTTGTAGCCGATATGGTCATCGTTCGCCACGTGTTGAAGGAAACGAGGCAGATGTACAACGGTGGGAACGCCGCCGCGCGGCGTCCCCACGCCGACTGAAAAAGCATTCATTTGTGTAACGAAGAATTTTCATTTGTTTTATTACTTTCTAATTGCATGCGCACTCACTGCTACTTTTCTTCGAGTTCGCTTGCTGAAGCTACTACTTTATCCGCACGCGTGGCGTTCCAATACACCGCCGACGCAATGTTTGCTATGGCGTGCGCCGCCGCGGGCGCGGCGACGCTTCCAGTGTACAACGCCGTGGCGCCGTAACACGCACCCACCGCGCTCGCCCACACCCCAAACGCCGCACTACGTCCTCCGCCAATGTGTAGCGCCCCAAACACTACCGAAGACACCACAACGCCTGGAACTCCCCCAATCAACGGCAGCACCGCGCCACGAAACAACATTTCCTCACCCAACGCCGGCAACGCCGCGACTTGCGCGATATCCAAAGGTCCATCTAAAACCCCCAAGACCTGCGCGTTTGATCGATCAGTCGACGCCGCGAACTCCTCCCACACTTGTAATAAAGCTATACGTCCTATTGTCACCACCGTTGCCGCACCAATCGCGCCTATAATCATCGTTTTGACGTCGTCGCTCACCAGCGGCAACGCGCTCGAGAAATCCCCACCCAATGCTTCGACAGGTATCGCGCGCGCACCCAAGCGCATGCCGTACCCAACACCGAGCATCACGAGCGACGTCGACGCGCACGACGCTAATACTTGTTCTCGACTCACACCCATCGTCGTCACCGTCTTCAGCGCGTCGTCAACCTTCACGACGTCTGGCAACACTTGGTTTTCTCCATCGTCGTCACCGCCGCTCTGTCGTCGTCGACGGTCGGATTTTCGCCTCGACACCGCACCGAGGGCGACTCTTTCGCGCGCCTTCACCGCACTCCCGCCCGCGATCGTCGTCATCCCGCCCACGATCGTCGTCATCGTCACCAACGTGTGGTGGTATGACGACGACGTCGCCCTCGCGCGTGTTCCAGGACACGAAATGCGCGGCGCATTACGCACCGCAGTGTACCACGCGCCGCCATGGTGGACGACGATCGCGAGCGTGAACTCAACGCGCACTCATCGCTGGATGAAATGCTTGCGCGCGAGACCTTGGGGCGGTCGTCGTCGGTGGGCGACGACGAGATTGGCGACGAGGCGGCGTGGGAATTCGAGAGCGATGATGAAAGCGACGATGACGACGAGTCGCGACGACGACAGTTGATCCAGCGTTCGCATACGGCGGTGATCAAGACGCCGACATCGTCGTCGGCGAATGACAACGTTGAGGATGGCGCGAAGGCGATGACACCGCCGCGTACGCCGGCGCAGAGACGGTTGAGAGAGTTGTTTGGGATTCCGCAAGAGGAGACGCTTTTAGTGGACTACATGTGTGCTCTGCATAAGAAGATCTTGTTGCAAGGGAAAATGTATGTATTTGAAAACTACATTTGTTTTCATAGTAATGTATTTGGATACATCAAGACGAGGTGTATTCCGTTTGATCGAATCACACTCATCAACAAGGCGAAAACGGCGCTATTGATTCCAAATGCAATTGAAGTCACGTGTGATGGTAAGACGGATTTTTTCACGTCATTTGTGTTCCCCGATCGAACGTTTCGGTTAGTCACCGACCAGTGGCAGAAAAAATCGACGTACGGTAAATTGTTTTCAGTTAATAACGGTCAGCACATCAAGACGTCAAAGAGCTCGTCAAAGGTCAAGTCGGACGAGGACGTCGACGATGTCTTCAAGTCTCCTTCGGCTGACAACGGCGATGATGACGATGAAGAAGAAGAGGATGTCGATAGTGACGAAGATGATTCTCCAAACGATTATGGCGATGTCTTGATGATGATACCGTCAAAAATGCCAGAGCACGAAGGCACTTTGACGTTGATAGAACTGCAAAATTGCACCATGGATTGCACGGTAGAGGAATTCTTTGCCGCTCTCTGGTCAAATAAATCTCGCGACGCTCTGCAAATAAAGGTTTCCGAGGCGCTTGAACAGACTGAAGTGAAAATATCCAACTGGATGAAAATGAAGAAGAGCAAGACTGAGAGCATGGGATGCGTGCGAGAAATGCACTTCACCGTCCCCGTGCGTCAGACTTTTGGCCCAAGTTCAACACGTTGCCATCAAACACAGCGATATAAGTACTATTCGGACTCAAAACTCGTGATAAACACTTCACAAGTTCAAACAGATATCCCATATGGTGATTACTTTCGAGTAGAGTCGCGTTGGTTGTGTCGTCAGTTGCCTGATAAGAAGTGCTCCATTTGGGCTGGGACTGAGGTGAAATTCAGCAAATCAACGATGATGAAGAGCTTGATCGTAAGCAGTGTTATTGACGAGAGCAAAGTCGTGTTCGCTAAGATGATCGAATTGCTTCATGATCATCTTAATCCATCGCTAAAGAAACAAGCGTCTCGTACGAAAGTGCCTGAAGAAGTTGTAGATATTTCGAAGCTTGACATTCCCGACGCGTCCAAGGACGTAATTTGGAATATGCTCAAGCCATTGAAGAATTTCGTGGAAGCAAACACCGCAGACACGAATGTAGACTTAAAAGGTGCCTCGCCATGGCGCATAACGTGCGTATACTGCAGCAGAGGTTCAAGAATTCTGATACTTCTTTTGCTTGTCGTACTCATACACGCCGTTTTGTCAGTCATGGCCAAGGCGCTTTTCGGTGTCATCGTGAACAGAGCATTCGGTATGGGTATTGTCGATGAAGTGACGTATTGGGAATCAAAATCAAAGATTCTCACAAACGAGCTCACAACGCTCGAGCGACGCTTAGAGTTCTTGGTGAACGAGATCGAGATGACGAAAAAGGCACTTGCGAGTGCGTCAAAAAAATAAATCAAGTTGTTACGGCGTTTTGTACGCCGGTTGTGGGTAGTATTTGTACAATAACATCTGTAGTATTCCTAACTTAAAGGATCCGCGCGTTTAAGATGTCGCGATAAAGCAATCGCATGAAGAAAGTGGTCTCATCCGGACTCGCAACCCAAAGAATGGACGCAGCCTCTCTCACTTTGGCGTCATTACCAGTGAGGGTGAAGCGGTCGCCGACGTGCAATGTTTGCGACCCATCGATGTCCAAATAACGCATGAGAGCTTGCAATCCGATGTGTTTGTTACCTACGTCAACGAAGACATCATTACCACCGTTGAAGGCGCAGAACGGAATGCTTGCGTCACTGAGCTCAGCCTGACACGCGAGCGCCATCTCTTCTAAGTTTTCATAAATAGTGTCACTCTTCGGTAACACTCCAACGGCGTATTCCTTTCGTAAAACGTCGACTTCAACCCCTAAATGCTTGGCATACGACGTAAGAAATTCTTCTGCCCGATCCAAAAAAGACGCCACCTCCTTATTTTCTCTCCAATCATACATCTGATCAGTGTGCCACTCCTGCGCTGGAACGAATTCCAACCGGTAGTCATCGTTCACTCGCAAAAGATAGTTACACTCGCCACCCATGACGTGAAATCGATCGCGAACCTCTTTTGGTAAAGCTTGCGCTTTGAATGCATCAACCAAACCCTTCAAGCGTCCCTCAAATCTAGAGGGTTCACCTGGATAACCCGCCGCAGTGACGATTGCAACATGAATGCCCAACTCCATGAGCTGCATAATCTTATCAATCATCTTGTTGTCATCCTCGAAGTGCATACCATCCGCGTATAACGTACCATCCGCATCAAAAGTTACGAGTCTCACATCCTTACTCGACGCGTGCACTTGCGCAATGTTCAAAATGTGCCGCACCTCCGCAAAGTTTGGCAGCACGTATCTGCGCTTTGACAGAGAAGAAAACTCGTCGTATTCTCGTAATGCCTTCAGCAACGGTAAGCGGTGGAAGAAAAACCCAACTGCAGGAACCATGCGCGACAACCGACTAAATTTTCTCTTTTCCTTGGGCAATGCCAGCACCTCATCAATCCAACGTTCCACCTTGGTGAAAACCTCCTCTGTGGTGTGCGTTTCATGCAACTCCACAATAAACTCAATCAGCGCGTCCTGCTCTTTCAATCGCCCTTTGCGGCGCAACACACTCGAATCCGTTATCGACCCCGCACGCGCTAAATGATTTGCGTTAACTTGATTTTTGATGAGCTCTCGCATGTACCTCGCCGCTCGTCCCACATCTTGCGGTTCGCTCTCACCCCCTAACGTCGTCGAGCCGGCGTTCATCTCCTCTTCGCTATACCCTTGCACAGCGTCTGAATAATCAACAGCGAACTCATCATCAGGCGTGACCGCGCTCGTCTTCACCACCGTCGTCGCCGTTCTTCCAGCGGTCGTCGCGTGCGCTCTTGAGGTTTGAATCCATCCCTTCGCGGCATACGACGTCGACGATGACGTCGATCGGTGCACGGGTCGTTCAACCGACTTGATGCGTACCGCGCTACGATTTCCGCCCAACCATGGCGTCGTCGCGCATCTCGTCGCGGCGTGCATGGCGCGTTATGTCGCGGTAGTAGCGTTGAAAACGCGTGACGTCGCGCGCGAAATGACGCCACCAGATTACCCCCTCACGACTTGAGTCATGAACCGAGACGGATGTGAATGTATCATTGCTGCGCGAGGAATATTTACAGGCGTCTTCGCGCGGCTGTACATGTTGTGTGCGCACGCGCGTGCGCACTTGGAATATGTAAATAAACTTGAAATTGTTACAAATTATACTACATTGCGCGCTTGGGCGAAAAATCTCACGTGTCCCGAGGCGAGAACCACCGCGACGACGCCGCGCGAGGAGAGGATGTTTTCGTTCATCTTCTTCACGGCTTGACCTTTTGACATGATAAAGGGGCAATATAAACACCAGCAAATCGGGTTGATGTGGTTGAGGACGAATGTCACCGGTCCGAATGGGCAGCAGCATACGATGCACTCCATTGCTGGATTGGCATAGAATGGGTTTTTCTCTAGCGATGACCACAATAAATCAACGCATTCGCGCCACTCGCGCTTGGTGACGCCGCGCTTCTCTAATTCTGGCGGAGGCATTGGACCACCTGGTGCGAATTTGATGCGCCCTAAAGCGCCTGTTTTGGGGTCCATATTTGCGCTCTGTACGTCGACAAGGCCCATGTTGATTTCGAACAGGAGATTTGGCACAGATACGGTGCTTACCGTCGTCGCCATCTCCGCGCGCAAGTTGTGCAAGTGTGCAACGACTTCCTCATCCGTCATCGTCGAATTTTCTTTACCATGCGCATGCGGCGGTTGAATTTGAACTGCCGTATGCTTAAATACTTCCATCAACTTTGGCGCGTCCATCGTCGCTGGTTGCTGACGCGGACGCGCGCGCGACTGTTGGTGTCCCAAAGTCGACGCCTGTCGCACACCACGCGCAACTTCCACGAGCTCTGACCCTTCCCAAGAACGCAAACCAACCCCTAAATCATCATGCTTGGTGTCGAAATCAACCAGAGCCGGTGCGAGCGCGTGTAAAGCCTCGATTCGTCGCGTCTGGAATGGCACATCTCTCAACAGTTTCCCCGCCTCCTCGCACGTCACCCGCCCTGATCGCGCGATCACGAACGCCTCGCACGCCTCGGTGGTTTGTTTCATATTCTTCGCCGCGCGCACCGCATCGAGGGCGTCATCGAACGCCGCGTCGCTCATCAGCGCGCCCGCGCGTGCGCGCGACACAAAACGCGCGCACGTCTGACGCGCACCCGCATCACGTCGCGCGCGCCCATGTCCGCCGGATGCGCGTGCTGTCGCGCCGGATCGCCCTGCACGCAGTCCTTGAACGAGGTGCTCTTCGACGCGTCCGCGGCGCGACACGCGTCGGTGGGCGATCGCGCCGCGCTCGTCGCCGCGCTCGCGCGTTCGCCGTCGGCGGTGCGCTCGGACGGGACGCCGGCGAACGCGTCGGGGTACACGCCGCTGCATTACGCGTCGCGACACGGGGACGTGCGATGCGTGGAGGTGTGCGTGAGCGCTGGGTGCGAGATCGAGGCGGTGACGCGCGTGGGGCGAGCGACGGCGCTGCATAAAGCGGCGAGCGGGGGACGCGCGGAGGCGTGCGAGGCGTTGTTGCGCGCGGGCGCGAACGCGATGGCGAGAGATATTGATGGCGAGACCGCGTTGTTTAAAGCTGCGGTGAATGGGGATTTGAAGTGCGTGTTGGTGTTGATTAATGCTGCGAAAGAGGCGGTGCGGGCGAAGGATGGACGAGGACGTATGGCGCGGGACGTCGCGGCGAATGACGCCGTGCGCGACGCGTTGGATGCCGCCGTCGCGGCGGATGTGGTAGATGAATAGTGTACAACAGAGTAGTCGATGCAGCTGTAGTATCTAGTTGGTAGTTTTAGTATTCAACGTTGTTGCACACGTGTTTTGAAACGACGTGTTGAATCATCGTTTTGAGCACGCGTCCCAGAGTTCTTGCGCGCTCTGATACACGGCTTTAACTCTCAATTCGATCGCCTCGCGCTCGCGCGCATCGACACGCGCACCGAAGCGTTGAATAAATTTATCTGGATGCCAACGCTTGGCAAGCGTGCGATGGGCGCGTTTGGGATCGTCATGAGATGGAAGCGCCCGTTCGAGCGCGCGCAAGAGCCACGCGCCAGACCTTGGCCAAGGAATATCTCTCGCTGCGACGCGCGCATCACT
>JACLAB010001284.1_pt1 | contig 32882 bp, 41 predicted proteins | sample 8027921 | NCBI WGS metagenome assembly JACLAB01 (sample SAMN15725117, study PRJNA655200) | protist metagenome | isolation source: fluorescence activated cell sorting (FACS) single amplified genomes of... | place: USA: West Boothbay Harbor, Gulf of Maine | collected 2000-07-19 | reverse complement strand
TTTACCGCGTCTTTTTTTTTTAAGGCGCAAATCTTTGCAAATCTGGACTCCATCCATAGGGTCGGCTTTTTTTTTTTCAAACGTGTTTAAATCAATTTGCTAGAATAAGTTTTTCTTTTACGTAAAAGTGATGTTTGACTTCAAAACATTGAGTGATCCTGCAGTGGTTCTGCAGCTGGTAAATGACTGCCTGGGCTGTTGCACATGCTGCATGAAATCATACGGAGTGTATGCTTTGGCTGCGATCCCTGCGTTTTGGCTGACTTACTACGTGGGATGGAACGTGGTGATGTATCTGCTAGGCCCTGTGGACCTGAAGAAGAAGTATAACGCTGAGTGGGCCCTAGTCACTGGTGCTGGCACTGGCATTGGCAAGAGCTTGTCTCACTCTCTTGCCCAGCAAGGTCTAAACGTAGTACTGGTATCTCTCCCCGACAAGCACCTTGACGCCACCACCAAGGAGCTGCAGGAGGAGTTCCCTGACCAGGAGTTCCGCGCGGTCAAGGCGGTATTCGACCACAAGACGGACTACATGCCTGCTATCATCGACGCCACCGATGATATTGATGTACAAATCGTTTTCAACAATGCCGGGTATATCGTCACTGGTGAGTATCAGTAGTGTCTGATATCTGTATCTGTCTGGTCTTTGTCTTTTGGTTTGTCCGCACCTAACCAATTCTTAACAATATCTTCATGCAAACGTACATAACATCACAGGCTTTTTCGACCACACTTCCCTGGACGCTCAGCTCGCCAACCTGGAGTACGTGCTATATATGACAGCGTAGACTTTGGAGAGCTAGAAGTATACATCATTAGTGTTCTATTCAAAACTGATTGGTTTATGTGAAAGGTCTGTTGTAGTTCTATCACAACCTGCAGTATCATGGCCATTTCTCCTGCTCATCACACTCATAATGACACCCAAACATCACCCATAAACAGGTGCAACGCCACTGCTTGTGTGAAGGTGACGCACCATTTCTTGGGAGAGCTGCTTCAAAAGGGACTCAAGGGCACCTTCGTCTACACTTCCTCTGTACGTGTGCTAGTGTTGTGCCAGAGGGTTAGAGTCTGCCTGCATCGTTATTTTCATATTCAATACTGAGCTGAGTGGTTCATGTGAGAGGTCAATGCAGTTCCATCCTTGAGTATCATGAGCATCAATACCACCATCACACTAACAATGACCTTTACTCAAATCGATCCACAATTAATGTAGGTATCAGGGTACATTCCTAACCCATTCGCCGTGATCTACGGAGCCACCAAGGTACCTACGAACGTTAAAGAGTGCACTTTAGATTAGGGGCAGTATATACCAATATTATCATATCCAATGCCACGTGGTTATGCGAGGTGTCTAGTTTAGCTCGATCGCCTTCTATAGTATCATGAGCATAAAGTACAGGAGCCATACTAATAATGACCCCAAACATCTATCGTACGTCAACACCATACTAATAATAACCCCAACGAAGGCCTTCGTGTCTGAGTTCGCGGCCAGTCTCGCAGTGGAGGTGCGCAACCAGGGTACGTGCGATGTATGATAAGGTGGACTTTGGAGGCTGTAACTCCATACCATGACTATTATATTCAGTATGTGATAGGGCCATGTGGAAGGTGTGACGTAACTCTATCACATCTTACATCATCGCAAAGATTCAATGAAATCGTCAAACCAATCACCCCTCAAACATCGCCATTCACCACTATAGGTATTGACGTGTTGGCTGTACACCCTTCCCCAGTTTCTTCCAATTTCTTCGACAAGGCCCACAAGCTAGAAAGTCTAGAGGTGGCAAAAGGAGCAGCCGTTTCAGCCGACACCGTACGTGTGCTGTTGAACTGCAGAGGGCTACAGCTTTGTCACACCTCGAGTACAATCGTCTTTGAGTATGCCATCATACTTATGATGACCCTTGAACTCCACTTCACCAATATCGCACGTCACAGGTACCGGTGAAGATGTTCTCCTGCGTGGGGCGCTGTACGTACGGAGACTTGGGCGGCATGGCCACTTTCATGAGATTTGTCACTTTTGTGCTGCCTTTCGACTTCCTCGCGGGTCTATTCTCCTACTGGGCGCCTCTGATGGGAGATTATGCCAAGAACAATGCCAACAGAGGAAAGCTCCAAAAGCTCCCTAGCGCCTCCGCTGCCCCGAAGACCAAGGAGGCTGCTGCATCGCCTGCTGCCTCAAAGAGATCCAGATCTGGCTCCAGAGGCAGAGGGAAGAAATAATTAGGTAAATAAATGTGTTCAGTAATACTAATAGAATCAACAAAGGTTCAGTTCCAGGCTTTTTTTCTTTTTTTGAATATATAAGCTAGGTTTACGACACAATGCTCATATCAATGAGATGAAAGGCTTTGCTTTATTTGTCAATTGTGCTCTTTTCTTAGTACTGGGCGTAGCGAATGCTAAATTCACGTCTTATGGAGCCCGAGAGAAGTTCGAGAAGATCTTCGACGAGACCTGTGGGGTTTATCCCTTCATCGAGCGCTTTTCCAACATAATGAACCGCCCATTGGACCCTGTCACCGACCGGTACGTCGTGTATTCCTATAGCGAGAAGGGGCTGGGAGGCAATGGTGGGTTGGGTGATCGATTGGGGGGGCTCATCACTGCAGTTGCCTATGCCATCCGCACTGACAGACGTTTGTTGATAAGCGGAGATAAGGCCTTCGAGGACTCCTTCCGCCCATATGTGCGCAGCAAGGGCAAAGAGGGCAAGACGCTCAACGGCAAACACATAGATGAGAAGTTCAGTTGGGGAAACTGGGACTGGGCGGGCTGGGACCGGGAATTCAGTACGTAAATAAGTGAGCTGTAGCAAGCTATACCTCTATGCCATGACTATTATATCCAATGTGGAGTTGTTCGTATGAAAGATCTAGTGTAGTTCTATCAATTTCTTGAGTATCATGAACATCAAATACAAGCACCATTAATAATGACCCCATCCTCATATGCAGGTACGAATATGACGTTCAACAAGGGTTGCGTTAACCCTAAAAGCCGCAATTTTGGTTGTGCTCTTGACTCCCCCTCACAACCTCACGGGAAGGTGCTGGAGAGCTTCAAGGTGGTTAAGGTGAGAGGCAATAGATCTTATTTGTGCAGGTGGGCCATGAAAGCGGATCTCTCTATGAAGCAGGAATTACATGACGTATTCGGGATATACTCCCACGCCTGGGAAGCTGACGTCGCAAGTAGCAGCCTGAAAAGGCCTGTTCGAGGTCTATCTGGGACAGAAGACACGGACCTGTATGAGATAGGGGGATGTTTGCTCCGACTGGGATTATGGCCCACTGAGAGACTCTGGACAGAATTGGATAACTGGCTCGAGATGCAGGGATTCGACTCCCTTTATCAGGGCTATCAAGGTTCTACTAGTACTAGCAGCTCCAGTGCCAGTGATGCAGGGGGGACGGGTAAGAGACGCAGGCGCAGCCTATCAAAAAATACAGAGAAAGCAGATGATAATAGAAAGACGAAACCTCTCTTTCAGATTGGAATGCATTTTCGATGTGGAGACAGCAGTTTCACGCTACCTGCGGATGGCACAGACACGGGTAAAGTGAGAAGAAGGAATCCCGAATGTTGGTACGACCCAAAACAGCAGTGGAATGGCACGGCCTTCTACGACGATTTGTCCATGGATTCGCCAGTTGACGAAGCAAATTGTGTTCAAAAATTACTACATGGCACCGCCGATAATAAAGATGATATAGCTGGAGATGCAAATAAATCAGTAAAAAATCCAGTAGATCCCTGGGCCCTGGTGTATATAGCTTCAGACAATGGTGACTCCGCCCAGCAGGTGAGTCTTAGAAAGGTCTTTACAGTAATCTATCTCGCTATTGCTATTATACCCTTGATTATGAAGACCATCACACCTGACGACGGTTCCCATATCGGCATGTATATATATATGTGTGTATATATATATAGATGAACGAGACTTTGGCCTGGCCCAGGAGCATAGTACCACTTGAGAGCTGCCATGTCGACCTGCAGGTGTATATATGTAGGCTGATAAGGCCAACCTCAGATGGCTGTATTTCTATAACATAACTGTGTTGTTTGGTGTTCAGGGGCTCGCTTGAGAGGTTGGGTGCAGCTCTCTTTGAAGTATGTGTATTTTGACCACTCCAGCTTACCATCATTCTCTTGTCGACCGCATCTTCCACCTTCACGTGAACCTGCAGGCGAGTAATCAAGGCCCTACCTATAATAAGGTTGGACGCATGGGAAATGGCGCTGCTCCGCATGGACACTCCAGCGGTGCTCCAGCCAGTTTATGCAATGTTATGACCTTTGTGCAATGGTTTATGCTCAGTCTGAGTGACGATATTGTCATGCAGTCGTTGCAAACAAACGAGGCTGTAGTATCTCCCTACCACGAGCCCTCACCGGAGTCTGCACTGCTGGACCAGGCGTACGCACGACACGCGAGGACAGGCCCCATTAGTGCGTTTAGCAGATATGCCACCATATATGGGCTGGGTAAGCGCAGCATGCGGTACGTGCGATATATAATAGGGTTGGCTTTAAGGGAATGTAGCTCGATGTCATGAACATTTTTTGTTTAATTCTGAGTGGGTCATATGAAAGGACTATCGTAGTTCTATCACATCCTGTGACGTGCCATATATTCTTATCCTTTATTATCGTGAGCGTGCTGCAACTGCCACACTTATAGCACTTTCAACGCCGTAACTGACTATCGTAAAAAAGATACGGTCTGGGCTGCGGGAGCATCAACAAGACGGCTCTATCGTGGCAGACTCAAGGCAACTGGATTTGTGACCCAAAATTCTTCCACTAGGTCTTGGAGATGCGATGAGTGCACGCTGACTCTAGCTGTTGTCGTATAACTGGCGTATGGGCCTGTAATCACGACAGCAACTAGTATAGACATGACTATAGTGATGTAATGTAAAGAGTGAAAGTATGTACCTTGCTATATGCACTACACCTGATATTATCAGAAATATCTAACTTACGATAATCTAGTACTAAATTTGGACGTGCGCGACTTCGCCAGCCTCTGGTTACTTCCTTGCCTTGCTAGAAATTGTCGTCAGAGTCATCGTCATCATCATCTAAATCCTCATCACTATCGTCGGTGATATCTTCATCATCGTCAAACTCATCGTCTTCATCTGATTCATCAGCCTGGGCAGCCACCGCAGCTGCATGAGCTGCTCTTGCAGAACCACCCACTCGGTTGTAGTTATCATCATTATAAGCTGACTTGCTTTGCGGAGCTTTAAAGGGTGAGCTACTCTTGGCATCTGCTCGGTAGTCTCCATCACCCCGCTCCCCCCTGAGCAAATCAACCTCTTCGCGAAGAAGCTTCTCCCTCATCTTCTTCAGCCTGCGGTCGTGCTCTTCCTTGCGCTCCAACTCATTTTTGTGGTACTTCTCCAGTTCATGTTCTAGGTAGTCCAGATTGCGGAACTTCTCGATGTACCTGTAATGTGCGGTAGGGATGTTTAAGGGTCATCATGAGTATGATGGTTAGGCGTGCTGGTCATTATACTGCACGATGTGATAGAACTTCACAAGACCTTGCACATGCACCCCTCAGCATTGAATAAGACACTGATGGTGTGGTAATAAAATCCTCAAAAAATGCATAAGACACGTACACATCGTAATGCCGTTGTAATTCTTTTTCGAGCTTTTCCACTTCGTCCATAAATTGCGGTCGCACGTTTTCCAATGATTTTAACCGCTTTTCAGTGCGTTCCAATTCTTCTTGTTTCTTGCGAATCTTCACCTCTAACCCTTTCTCGTCGGCGTCTAACTCCTCGCTTTCTTTCTTCATGTCTTCGACACTTTGACGAGCCCTATCTATCAATTCCCTGATAGATCTCTCGATAAATGCGTGTTCTCTGCTGTTCTCGTTGCTGGTACCTGCGGCGTCTAGGAACCGCAGAGCCTTAGCTCTTTCTGCCTTGTCTTGCTGCTCATTCTTCAGATAGTCAGATAGCTTAACTCCGCTCTGTGTGATCTCGGATGCGAGGCCTCGGGTTGCTTTCACATCTTGGATCTTCACCGGAGGGGGGATGTCTTCGTCAATGTCCAAAGCTGCGCTATGTCCTTTGGCAGACTTGTTAGCTTTATATAATAATGATGCCAGTTTCAACATTTCTTGTACAGCTCTACCATCACTGGCGTAGAGTTTCTTCGTATTCAACTTTAACCTCGCCTTGCTGTTCATAAGGGAAGCAATACCAGTCAAGAACTCCACACGATCGCCTTCTTCGTCGATTCGATCAGAGATAGTGGTCTCGTTATCGTATAGCTTCACCATCCAGTACAAAATGTCCGCTACCAGCTCGAAATTGGGTTTGCGGAAATTTTCCATGCTTATCAGACGAGGGTACCCCAGGGCCCTCATCTGCTCCGTGAAGTTTCTCAATTCACGAAATGACATCGCTATTTAGCCTAACAACGGTAACTAAAACCCCTTCTTGTCGAAGCTCACAGAAATATCAACGATTTGAGCTCGAACGTTGATTTGAACCTGATTACCGCACGTCAAAAACGTTCGCAGATTCTCGAGCTTTGGACTCAGTTTGGTGAGTTTAAGGAGTTTCAATATTCATAGCACATCCATCATGAAAATCTTGTTGTTTTTCGTGGGTCTGAGCCAATTTTTGATCTCCAGTTCATACTTGTTGAACCGCAATCACCGTAGTACGTCTTTGACCTCCAAGAGAACATTTCTGGCGGCCTCCGTGCCGCCAATGCAGGACTCTGGAAGGTGTAGGCTTCGCCTGTATGCCTCGGATAGATTGAACAATGTGGACGTCGCAAACAGCTTGGAAGCGTTCGATTTAGCGACTAACAACCCACTTACTGATGATAGCCTGCAAGCATGGCAGAGCAGTACAGACAAGCTAGTAGGGGAATTCAAATCCATGCAGGAGTCTGCCATGTTGCTATATATGTATGAAGCTCTGCTGGCGAAGAGCGCTGTGGTGGAACTAGATCCATTGCAAATGGCCACCTTCGATATCCTCACAGGTGCCATAGTAGATGCCCTAGTTCGTCTCAACGGAGCAGTAGCCGTGACACAACTAATCGACCGAGTGACTGATGTGCATCTCGACTATATAGACAAGTTTGCGGAGCTGATCGACGACGGTGGGTCGGACGGGTACAGCCAATCCAGCAAACAGGAGTTCTTGGGGTATCAATTCGGTGGTTTGGCCCGAAGGTGCTATGGCAAGATTTCCCGTACGTGGGTATATTAGTGACAGGACTTCAGAAGGCGCCAGCTGTGCACTATGAGGGGTCAATCTATGCTGGATGGCTCATGAGAAGGGCGTTATCTAGTTTATCACATTTATCACAACCATCACAGTTATCAAGCCCCTCAAACATGAATCTATCGTACGTCACTGCAGGCGCATTAGGGACAGAATTCGACAGTTCCAAAGAGACCAGGGACATGCGCACCAATAGCTGGGTAAGCGCCGTGTACGCTCGTTTGCAAAGGAGATTCGTGCGCTTCTTATCTGGGAATGTGGAGGAGTATACTCAGGAGCAGGACATAGGTATGCCACTCTATAGCCCGGCTATTTAGGGTATTTCGATGAATTTTTGGATCTTTGCTATGGAGATTGTAGTTCTACACTATTACAGTGCTATCGAATGCTGGGGTTCATTGGAATGCTGGGATGTAGCTCTACCATGCTCCTGAGTATCATGACCGACCATTGCACCCAATCATCATACTCATATAAGCTATTATGCGGTACTACCCACAGCCTCCTTTGACAGATTCGTACAAAAAATAGACGTAAGCGTGTTTCCCCGCTACATAAAAAATAATAATGGGGATAATGAGTATCCCGCATGGCAGCTGGCAGCGTTCCTGATAAAACTACTAAGAAATCTTGCTCCTAGCCAGGAGGAAGACCTGCTGCTGGGCATGGAGAGCAAGTTGGTGCGGCATTTTCAGAAGGAACTGGGTGATAAGATGAAGAAAATGGGCAAGAAGCTGGATCAGTCTACTGATGGTACTACCGACGGTGCTGCTGAGGAGGCCATGTTAGCTCTAGGACACTCTTGCTGCTCGGCTGTGTAAGTGCTTTCGTAATGTTTATTGGTCTATGCGTCTATTCCACTAGTATTTTTATTTTTTTATTTTTCCGATGCTGGATGGTCTGCTCTGTGTGACGTACGTATCAACTGTGATTCTTCCACCTTCTGCATCCTGTTCATCGCATCTCATCGTACTTATAATGACACTTAAACGCCACCGTCATGTTAAGGTACATGGTCTGGCACATACGGCACAACCTGGTGGGAGTGCCGGTGAAGGATCGGGAGGGAGTGTACGTGCTAAACGTGCTAAAATGTAATGGGGTGAACTTTAATGAATGCATCTTTACACAATTACGAACGTTAAGTACAACATCATCCAGACAGCCAACCCCATCTACCTTGATTCACCGCAACAGATACACCGGAGAAAGGCTAAAGGATTTCATCAAACCTGTACAGTTCAACTCTCTGGCGAGGGCTGAAGAATGCGTGCCAAAAAACGTGCTAAAAGGGGGGGTGTTGTATGACGTGCAGGTGGGACGGGTTCCTAGACTTTGGAGGGCTTTAGCTACATTCTACATGATTGCTATGAAATGATACATTAGATAGCTCATTTGATATGCTTGGTGGAGCTGTGCTATGCCCTTTTCATGATCTACCGTACGTCACCGTCATACTCATATTGGCCTTTGCATTTCTTCCGTGATTGTAAAGACGCTATCTGATGCGCTCGCGCCAGATGCGGTTATGGAGGGAGCAGCCCTAATTGGTACGTGCGATGTATGAATATACGAGTCCGTATAAATCTAGAGCTAGATCTATCTTATGAGTGACTATGGTAAATGTATCACAATATCCATGCTGATGACGTGCCGTAAACATCCATCGCTATCCCTAGCACATGCTATACGAGGTACTGCCAGCGAAGAGTATCGCGCCTTGATCACATACAACACCGATTCCAATGATTACCAGAAGAGTCGGGATGAAATATACGCGCAGGTACTGGCGCACATCATTCAGGGAGCGCTGGTTGGCCACCGGGGCGATTTAGGTACGTGCGTTGACGAGGGGAGAAAAAAGACTGTTTCTCTACACCATTAGAATCGTAGTCAATGACAAGTAGTTTCTAGGAGAAATGTGAAAAAAACAGCTCTATGACATCCTTGGCTGTTATGAATGTACTGTATAATCATCATACTAATAATATCCGTCAAACATTACTATGAGCAGGCACCGCTTCTGGACAACAGCGATTCCTCGAAGATATACTAGCACTGGCTGCTCTGGAGGAAGCTATCGGGGTTCGAGAGCCCCGCGCTGCCACCGCCGCAGCATATGAGCGAGCCATGGTCGCTGCGGTCACGCGTATGTGTGATACTGGACATGTGAATACAGATACAAATACAGATGCAAATACAGATATCGTAGGCAATTCGGATTCCGGGGAGCTGGTATTTGAAAGGCTTGCATATGTGGAAAGAGCACTGCGTATGTTGGGTAGACTGGACGAAAAGCAGCCCGAAACGTCTCGAATGCGGGCCTTCAGACGTGTTGTAGATGGGCTTGTATCAGATAAACGTGCGGAAAAAACCTTTGGGTCCAGTATCAAGCGAGTGGATTTGGTTTATAGGAGTATCGCCAAGGCTCTGGGAGTATGTGTATTACGAACGTTATGGGAATAATCTTTACATCACTGTTGTTGCACATGTACAGTACAACCATCATACTAAAGATGCCAACAAACATTACTGTTTTTGATAGGTGTCGGCGGCGAAGGCACAAAGATATGTGAAACCACTAGGACAAGCGAGATTCGATCAAGCTGTAGGGAGCATTCTGATGAACGCAGATCTGGTACAGGGAGGGGAGGGAGATATGTTCATGAAGCAAGTCAATCAACTAGCGCAAGATCTGCTGTTGGTAGAAGATGAAGCAATGGAACGTGTACGTCATATGAAAGGTTTATCTACTTCTACTATACCCGTGATTACCATGAACATGCGGTGCAATGATCATGCTATATTCTAATGCCCCTCAATCATTATCGGATGGCGCGTGTAGGTGAGGCTCCTAGCAGGGGCTGTCTTGGAAAGCCTTGTCGAAGCTGGGCTAGAGGAGTACAGGAAACTTTCTTTCGATACTGCTGGTACGTATGAATGATCTGTCTCTTCAGAGCGTGGCTATAGCTCTATTATTCTCTTGATATGATGACATCACGCCCAATCATCTCACTCATAGTGACGTGCTATAGATGTAGCTCTCAGAAGGGCCATGAGCCTCACAGTACGTGCAATATATTGGTGATGTCTAGATGGCTTCATCTTTGTGCTACTATCATATTGTAATGACGAATGGGGCATATTCAAGGTATCATAGTTCTATCACATCCTGCATTATCTTGGACATTGCCTACAATCACTACACTGATACTGACCCCACGCAAACATCCTTCGCACGTCATCATACTAATAATGACCCCTACGCAAACACGCAACTTACAGCTACATCCACTGCTGTTAGCGATTGCAGAGAGAGATCCATCTTTAGTGGGGGTGGAGGGGGGAGAGCTGGTACGTACGCTACGGATGTATTCGTGTGTATGTGTGTAACTACGTGTGCATGTGTGTATATGTGTGTATCTTTGCGCCATGACTGCTATGTGATCTATAGCACGTAGGCATCGCACAAATGAGAATACTGAACATGCTCATTACGTACGTTACTATTGGTTTCTAGGTTCAGCGGATCGGCTGCCAGATGGTGGTGGCTCGTCTAGGACCAACATTGTCAGCAGAAACCATGCGTATGTTGGTAGGTGAACGAGTGAGCTTTAGAGGGCTATAGCTCCGCGACCTCTGTATTGCATTCAATCATCTCACTGATAATGACTCTTAATATCCATCTTTTATCAATATCTGAACGTACAGGAGGGACTCAGGCAGAGACAGCAGCCTAATTTAGGACGTGCGCTAAAAGGTTTGTATCGGTCTAAGATAGGATGTAGCTCAGTCTGACGTACGAGTATCATGATCATTACGCTCAAATAACATACTCATATAGGCTCATGTGTGTCTTCCATGATTCATGCGGGCGCTACAGATCAGACCGGCTGGGGCACTCCAGGAGGCGAGAACAGACAGGGAGACGAGACATACGCTGGTAGGTGTTCGAGTAATTAGTGGATTACAAAGGATCATCACGCCCATATGGACGTGCTATATATCATGACAATCGCACAACCATCATACTCATATGGCCTTTATCTGCATCTTTAGATTTCCTAAGTAACCTGCAGCAGAGCCTCATGCAAGAATATAGCAAAGTCAGTGCGAGGAATGCCGGGCGGTAGAGGATGAATGTATGCTATAAACTATCGTGCGAGTTTTCGTAAAATTCATATAATGTAAATAGGATTACGTACGGAGCCAAGTCATATATAAATATAAAAAATATCAATCGTTCGCAGTTCCTATAAATTCCAACTATCATCCCCCTCTTGACCCTATGATCAGCTGTCCATAGTACGTCAAACACACGAAGTTTTGTGTCTAGAGAATATCTCAGCTTATCACAGTGTCAATGCATCAATGCATACATTATCACTCTTCTAAGCGTCACTCCATCTCCAGTCCTTCAGATGTACATAGCACTGTCACCATGAGCATCACCCGCCGTCTTAAAGTTACCATCACGTTACTAAACCAATAACATGTGTCTGTGACTGAATACCATGTGAATCCTTATTCTATTTTTTTCTATCTTCATCTTGCCCACATACGTTAAACCTCGATCGAACCTTTCTCTTTCGCATGATACGAACCCCTCGCACCCACCAGAGGAGCCTCAACGAATCCAGCGCTTCTGGCTGTAGTGTTATGACGATGTAATGCGGGTACCGTTTAGGGTGTGATGGTTGCGTGTAACTGTCGGTCATGAGCAGACCGGGACCCTACAAAAAAGATAACCCTGACCCTACACCTCCCACGCACCAGCCTCTGTATCACCGGAGGCGGCCGCACTATCGCTGAAGACAGTGCTATTGCGAATATACTGCACTATTTTGATGGCCACCCCTGTTCATGATTGGCATTTGAGTAAGGGTCATTTTAAGTATGATGATTACACCGTATGCTCCTGGTAATGCAGAGGGTGATAGATCTACAATAGACTTTTCATATCTATCGCACGTCACAGAATGTGGTAGTCATATAGATACAAAACCATCTAAAGCCTACGAATACTGACTCACCGGAAGCGGCCGAGCCGGGTCAGAAGCGGAACGCTACCAGTAACACAGAATTTCCTTCATGTTTGGATACATGTTCATCATGTTTGTGAGTGAGAACATAGTGTTGTTTATTAGCATGAAGGTCATATGAAATGCCTCTCATAGCCGAGGGTAGGTAGAACTATGCCATGGCTATGCAACCACGCACCTATAAAGCCCCACAGCGCGTTGGTGATATTCTTGTGAGGCTCGTTCGTAAGGAGCAGGGTAATGCTCGTGAGAACGTACGTTCCCCACACCACTTTGTATGGGATGGTGCTTGTCGCATTACCCCGTCTTTCCCACATAAAATACCTACGATAATAATATGGAAGTAATATGGCATGGTGCAGGTAAGCTTAGGCGGTGGTGTGATGGATGTTAGAAGAGCATTAAAGATCACAAGTACAATAGCATATTGTAGTATACATAGAACATACTGGCTGAGCACTCCAGTCGGGGAGAGTGGGCAGGGTCCAAATACCACTAGTATACAGCAATCCGTCAGAAAAATGTAGAATAGCACGTATGCTATCTGTACGCCCACAGCACTATTATGGGCGAGCAATATCGCCGCAGGAAGCATCAGAGCTATCTGTAATATGGAAATATAGCGTACTAGGTTGGCGTACATGCACCACTGAAAGGCCCACCAGGGCCATCGTGGGTAACCTCCTTCCCGCATGTGTGGCACTTTGAAAAGATTCGGCTTCGCTGCTTTCTCCACGAGACTCGGGTTCCACGTAAGCTGTTTACGCCTAGTACCCGCAGTCTCACCTTTGCTATTCATCTTTTGTCCCAGCACTATCCCAAATTCTCTGTTTTCAATTAGTTCAATCACGTCGTCAGCACCTCCGCAATAAGTGCCTGACACTACGATTTGAGGAAATGTGATGTCGAAGACATTTATTGTGCTGCCCAGAGCGCCTTTTAGCATTGCGTTCTTTTCGGCGCCGTGGACGACATCTAGTTCGAATGGCGTGCGCTCCTTTTCTTCTTTCAATGCAGTTAATGCTCTAGCGCAAAATCCGCACCCCGGCTTCGCGTATACTACGACCGTGTTGTCTTTCATCACTCTCTCCAGTATGTCTGCTGAACATGATTCGATCGTGTCGTCATTGCCGCTATTGTCTGTGCGTGTGATCAGAAACTGGTTTGCGCGGCTTCCGCACACAAAGGACACATATTCGTTGATGTAGGAGGCCATGTCGTCCACTATGGAGTCCACTGCTTGTCCAAGGCATGACTTCTTTGCTTTATCTTCTCCAGAGCTGGTCATTTCGATGCTCTTGTAGCGAATGATATAGTGCACGGTGGGTGCAGAGTCTTGCTTTCTTAGTAAGCCAACAAACTAGATGTGGAAGCTCAAGAGAACCCAGTTGACTGAAAGTGAAAAGCCGGAATATTCGAAAAATCAAGATTTCTACCTGCATTTTAACAGTAGGTTTCAACTCTATCCTGTGAGTCTTCCATGGCGCTGTATATGTGTCCTGTTAACGCTCATGACGTGGGTGGGGCAGAAATGGAGATACCCCTAGACCTCACGGAGCGAAACTATGAATATTGGGAGAGAGCGGTTCATGCGATGCTCGTGACGCTCGTGGGAAAGGGTCATATTACATTGGACGAGATGAGGCGTGGAGTAGAGCAGCTGCCAGCAGACACATACAACTCCTGGGGCTATTACGAGAAGTGGGCGGTATCCATAAGCCATGCGATGATCGAGAGGGGCTTATTCGTCAAAGCAGAGTGGGATGCGGCCCTAGGATACGGAGGTAAAGACCCACACGAACCACTATTCGCACCTGGGCATCGCGTGAGCGTGTTACACATCCCTGAAGACCCTCTCACTGCCAGGCCCCACCTTCGCACCCCTGGATACGTCCACGGATGCATAGGAGAAGTGGAAAGATACTGCGGTGCGTATATTGGTTAATACTAGAGGACTGATCTCTATGCCGTTAGTACTATGGTCAGTACTGAATGGTTCATGTGATTAGTCTAGCGCAGCTCTACCGCGTTCTCGAGTATCACAAACATTCAATACAACAGCCATCACAGTGATTATGACTCTCAAACGTACAATGTACAGGCACCTTCGAGGATCCCAATGTCGCAGCGTTCAGAGGTAATAGCCAGAAGCAGCACTTGTACAGGGTCCGATTTCTACGCTCCGACCTCTGGCCTCGTGTCAATCCAGCCAGCGGTACAGGATCAGAAGGGAAAGTAAATAAAGAAGATCTGGATACTGTGGATGTGGAGATCTTCCAGTCCTGGCTCGCTGAGGCATCTGAAGAGTCTGCATCTGTGACGTTTGCTTGTGCGCATGAGCACTCACATGAACATGCACTTGAGCATTCGCATGAGGAACGTACGAACCAAGATACACACGACCATTCTCACGGACATTCACATGGTCATAGCCACCACGCGCATGAAGAACGGGAGGTGGTTGAGGCACACGCCTGCGATCAGGAGCCAGAGGACAGTCTGGGCAGGAGAATAGGGGAGCTCCTAGTGAAAGAGGCCCAACGCAAGGTGCGTATGAAATGTATGAGTATGTGTTCATGCTGTACATTGTATTAGTTCACTTTTCACCGTAACAGTGCCTGGTATTGTGGTTACCGTCAACTGCAGGGTCTGATCACGCAGCAGGAACTATCGAAGGCAATCGAGAGGGTGGACAGCATGGGCAGACAGTACGTGCTTTTAGTTCGTTTCGGTGGACTACATCTCTATACCATTAATACAATCATATTTATATTCTTATAATGGCCCAAATTCCATGGCACTAAAAGGTATGAGGCTCCCAGGCTAGTGGCCAAGGCCTGGGTGGATAATGCCTTCAAGCAGCGCTTGTTAGCGGACGCGGGCAGCGCTATTACCGAATTAGGACTTTCTGGGGGCGCGGGCACGGCCAATACCGTATTAACAGCTGTAGCAAACACGGATGAAGTACACAATATAGTCGTATGCACCCTATGCTCGTGCTATCCCTTGGCGATATTGGGGCTTAGTCCACCTTGGTACAAGAGCCGAGCTTATCGTGCGCGGTGCGTACGGGATCCCCGAGGAGTGCTGGAAGAATTTGGCACAACGATTGGTGCTGATGTAACTGTGAGGGTGCATGATAGTACAGCTGATCTGCGGTACGTTACTGATGTCAGAGTGAACTTTAGATAACCATGCCTCTATACCATGACTATTACAGTACAACCATCTTACTTAAAATCCTTTCAACATCGCCAATATCGCACGTCACAGGTATATCGTTATTCCTGTCCGACCCACTGGCACGGACAACTGGACTGAGGACCAGCTCAGGCGCCTTGTGTGTAGAGACTCGATCATCGGAGTGCGACACGCACTGTCCCCTGAAGATGTAGAGGATTGATGAAGATGTAGTCATTGTTATGAATATATTGATTCTGCTTTCGGTACCATAATCAATACTAGACTTGTGAACGATCCAAAATAGTTCATCATTCATGCATGATTGAAACTCTGTCGTCTTGTGCTAGAACACGAGAGATGAATAAAGTTGCTGGAACCAATCGCCTATGGTGCGTGGTAACATTAGGAGGGCAAGGAATGTAAAAAAAATGGACCAACATCCGTAATATGTAAGAAATCTATTAGTTGTTTTGGAATTTCTATAGTATCACATTGTACTACAAAACCTATAAATCATCATCCATTCATAATTATCAATTGCCTTGATCCTTGTTGGCCATATCGTACACACGCTCCCGTGTCGCCAGCGGAATAGCCTCGTGAGCCATGTGCTTAGGCATGAAACTGGGGCCCCATTCGTCGTAGCAGTCCGCCCTTGCCTTAGAAACCACAGCTAGCTTGTGTTCCTGGGAAAGCTCGTTGTGGAAGGCTAACACGTACTGGTCTACCTTATCTTCAGGGTAACCCAGTATGAACCCGTTCACCCAAGAGTTGTATCTGCGGTGGTGACGTACAATAAATGTTCGAGGGTATCGTCAGTATGGAGGTTGCACGACATGCCCTTAATAATCCTTAACAATCGGGGTGTGGTAGGAATGTATTAAGACCCATCGGATGAGCAACCTGCTGCCTTCTAAGGTGTGCCCGTCTAACTCATATTAAGTCGACACCTACATCTGGGCCAGTTCGCTGCGGTGCAAGCGTACAGAGGGCAAAGATGGATCTCGGGCCAGCACTGCCTTCACAGATTGCTCCCTGTCGGCTGCATCCCCTCTGCCGCCAACGCTTCCGCCACTTCTAGTATCGCTTTTGTTAGTATCACCAGCGGCAGTAGCATACATAAGTGCGGTCAGTGTCCTGAGCGTGAATCCCTCTGCATCCCCTTGCGCGCCCCTCGTCTCTCCCAGTAGCGACAGTCCGTGCAGTAGAGCGTTGACTACCAGCAGCTGATGCCGTTCATCCATATCCCTTTCATCACTCCAAATCTTGGCCGCATTAATGCTGTCAGCAGCATTAGGAGCATTTGCCAAAGTCGTCCTGGGCGGCTTTTTGAAAAGCACCTTTCCTCCGTACGTCAGGTCGGAGTTGTAGTCAGGGTATGGCACTGGGTGCAGCGCCTGGGCTTGTCCCAGGGGAAGCAGCGCTTGTGCAGCACTCAACCCACCTCTCGCCGTGATGTGATGACTTGGCTGACTACGTGGGGGTGGGCTCTGATCTGATGCTTTATCAAATTCTTCATCTGATTCATCGTACGTACCCTCGTATGATTCGTCGGATGCGTCATCATTACGAGAGTCATCTGATAAGCTAAGAAGAGAGCACTTTCTCATAGCGCCCTCTGCTTTAGCAGCTTTTGCATACTTACTACCCTGTGTAGCGTCTGTACGCACGTCTTCACTGATGTCTTTGTTAATTCGCGTGTCTACGATCGAAGTGCGTGAGTACAGTAGCAAGGTCGTGTCCGCACGGTAGGTATGCACGTTCATGCTAATATCGAAAGTACCAGCTCCCAAAGTACTGCTGCCCTGCATGCTCTGCATATTGCGCATATGTTGCTCGATGCGGATGGCGCGGACGAGTGATCGCACGTACGGGAAGCGGTGCTGCTTTTCAGAAGGGGTGTCGTATTGAATCATCGCAACGTGCTTCTGTCCCGTCATAACACACACCTGCATGATGAAGTTATTATTTTAATTATTAAGTTTAAGGGCAGTTGTAAGTACCAGTGCGATCATTGAACATAGTAATGGTATTAGCTCTCTAACGTCCCATCGCTAATACGCACGTACAATCTCTGCCGCGTATACCAAGCTCTCTGCCAGCGTGAGCGCTGGGTGGTAAAAGAAGCAAGGGTGATACGAAGAGATGGCGGCCACAGATGGGCTGCTGACGTACGCCTCCAGGTACCTGAATGGTTGCCGTGGGTGCGGAGGGGACTATATTAGTATGAGAGTTGCACTGTAACGACACTCATGGTATAGATATAGCCGTCTAAGTCCCACTCATGCACGTACCCCGGGACGTCTAACCCTATAACCTCAACGCCCACCAATGCTACGGACGCGCAGGTGCCACCTATTCCACTGCTTGCACCGGTGCTAGCACTATCGAAACACTTCAATAGTAAAGGATGTTCTGCCTCCTCCAGTAACCCAACCCCTCCCCCATCGCTCACCTCTGTATCTGGCTTTATAACAGAAGACACGGAAAGGGTGACGGCTTGCCCGATGTCTGCATCTAATTCCGACCGTTGCATCACGTCCGTTCGCCAGTTGCTTACGCTCTGAAAAACGTAGGAGCGCGTTCGGACGGTGGTTGGGGTGGCTAAGACTTCATCTTTATGTAAGCCTCTCCGCAGTATTTCTTCTTTGCCTCCTATGTTCTCCACAGTCTCTACTGTTTCGGTTATGAGTACAACTTTAAGCAGTTCGTTGCGAACTACTTGGGTAGAATATCCCCTAGGCCCTCGTTGCGCTTCCTGCCACATCCGGCCCTGGTGAGTGCCCGCATCATGGAAGGAAAAATGGATGAGCGGCGTGAGAATGATGGTGCATGATTGTCCTAATAACTAAGGGTGTGATAGAGCTACATTAGGCCTTACACATGAACCATTCAGTATGGAATATGATACTATGGTATAGAGCTCAGAAGTCCATCAATACATCTATAGCACATCAATGGTCGTGGCATAGAGCTACAACTCTCGAAAGTTAAACTACAGCCCACTCACCTGTGTAAATATCCACAGCCACTCTCCCTCCTGCACGTGTCTGTCTGATAGCAGTAGCTCTCGCACTGATTTTGGTGCTGGTACTGATCCTGATGTTGATAGTGGTGATGGCGACGGTATTGTGGATACTGGTGAAACGCTCACACGGACTTGCACTGCCTGGTCGTGTCTTGCGATGGTGCCGTCCGCAGAGAACAGAACCGCCGTCTGCTCTATAACTACGCTGCTCCTATTACTACCATTGCCGCCATCGCTAGTACCATGCACAACAGGACGAAAGAATAACTCCCATCCATCTGCCGGCACAGCGGAGTGTACTGCCTTTACGAGAACGTGCGCGTCGGGCCTAGTACGTACTCCCTCATGGAAATCCTGTAGCAGGCAGTGGTGCCCCAAGCCGCAGGCCACCCGGATCGCCATAGGCACCCACTCCCTGCCTATACTATCGCTATTGGTATCTCTTTCTAACAGAAGGTATCCTAGGATTCGATTTTCTGAGGGGACCACAGGTAGGTGTAGCACCAACTCACCTCGTACTAATCTCCTACTCCGCTGGGTGCCAGCAGGGGCAGGGAAGTACTCCACTGAATGCAGGTAGAGACCCCCTTTTTCTTTCCTTTCTTTAAACTTGTATTCGGCTTTTTTTCCTGCTTTATCCTTTATTTCTTGGTCATCAGTACCCATATTGAAGCCATCCAAACAGACTGCCTGCACGGCTGGTTCCCATCTCCATTCCCCGTGCTGGCTCCAGTGCCAGCGGCCCTGATTCGAGTCGAAACTATCTCTACTGTCTCTGTTGTGCAAATTGTTTCCTGCCCTCTTTTTGCTAGGATTGCCAGCATTGCTGGTGCCGCTGGTGGCGCTAGTTGTAGTGGGAGAGATTGGGGAAAAGGAAGGATACCCAGGCTTAACGAAGGCGAAACCATTGTCTATGCCTGGTTTATTGCCGATGATCCATGTGTCCCTACTATCTTCTGCCATAGCTGCTGGGATGAAAGAAAGGTACTCTCGTCCGTTTGTGTACACATATCTGCCATTCATGAACATTCTTACTGGAGTAACCATTTCGTCGTTTAGATGTTTATTATGCTGATTCGGCTGCTTGGTGTATCTTGTTCTACTCACTTTTCTGTCTAAAAAATCAGAATTGTACAGTCTGTAGTGCCCCGGCAGAGGAGGAGGCAGGTGTATCCCTTCGCTATGCCCAGTAGAGTTATCTATCACGGCCACCTCAAACACAGGCGAAAACAGCACGGAATTCTTGTATGCCGGAAAATTCTTTAGCTCAATCACGTCGCATGCAGCCTCTGGAATACGTTCCAAAATGTGAATGCCTATATTACTTCTACTTTCAGTCTCAAAAGAGCCAATCACGAACGCATTTGCAGGAAAAAGGGATCCTTGCAACTGCTCCGACCCTTCGGCATATCTGCAGCTCATGAAAGCACATATAATTAAGAGCAACACTCCACGTAATATTAACATAGTTTTAACTGCTCAATCATAATTTACACTCTGAAATTGAAAATTAATGTCGTCCAAAATATCAACCGCATCCGCTTACCGCGTTCGCTCTCCCTACCGGGTTATATTGTAAGTTTTAAGTACATATTTTATTAAGACATTGATATTATCTTACAATTGAGGTTCCTAACAGAAAGAGGCATACAAGGCGTCTCTTTATTTAAATCTAACGGATGGCGGTTGGGATTTTGCAATGCAGCGTGAGTCAAAATCGATCAGAACGACAAGCTGCAATCATGAATATATCTGGCGATGGCTTCATACCACCCACTCCACCTCGGTCGAGCAGTAGTGCGTTCCCTCCTTCGGTCCCTGACTCTGCTGGACATCAGACAAGCGCAAAAAACAATGAAGATGAGCAATTCGGCATGACCGGGCTGGGCATGGGGAACCAAGGAACCTGGGAACGCGTGATTCCTCGTGTAGGCCAGCCTCCATGTCAGCGGTCCTTGCACGCTGCGGCTGTTTGGAATAACAGCATGTTTATATTCGGGGGCTACGACGGGCAACAGCGCGTGAACGATCTGCATTCGTTCGATTTTAACACAAGCACCTGGAGTCTGGTCACGAACTCGCAGGACTCCGCAGCGCCCTCCCCACGCGATAGACACGTCGCGGTTGTGTGGGGCTCTGGATTTTTCGTGTTCGGCGGATTTGACGGAAGCACGAGGGTGAATGACACCTACTTGTACGACTTGGTGAACAAACAGTGGTCCGTGCTGCAGTGCGGAGGCGCTGTGCCTTCTCCTAGACATTCCCACGCCGCAGTGGTGTACAAGGACAGCATGTACGTCTTCGGAGGATACGACGGGAGCTACAGATGCGACTTTCACGAGTTCAACTTTCACACCCGCACTTGGAGTCTGGTGCCCTCGGTAGGTAAAGTGCCTATGGCACGCTATCGAGGCACCTGCGTAGTGCATGGAGAAACCATGATTCTGCACGGCGGGCATGATGGTCATAAACACTTGCAAGACACACACATATACGACTTCTGTACGCGCTCTTGGAGCGAGGTCGTGGCCAGCGGAGCGGGTGCGTGAAGTGGGGCAGGCAGGCCGGTAATTCGCAGGGATTATTTTATTTCTATGCTACGACTATTGCGAGCTATGTCTGGGAGCTCATGTAAATGGCGTGATGTAGCTCTATCTGATGAATATGTATCGTGACCATTTCGCCCAAGGATCATTCTCATATCACCCTTCGCATATATCACCCTCCGCATTTCAACCTTAATTATACCCTTTTTTTTTTAGTCCCCGCTCCTCGAGATTCACACATAGCAGTGGTTTTTAACGAGTGCATGTACATCATGGGTGGCAGTACTGGCAATGCCATGGGGGACTTCCATGAGCTCGATCTAACGAAGGGACATTGGGGCCCCGTGCACGTGCAGGTATGCTTAGAGTGTACTATCACGAATAGTTGTCCCATACACATTCACACTCACACTCACACTCACACCTTACATCTCTTTATCTCCTTTTTATCATCTCCTCAGTCACAGCTAGGGCACGGAAGATTTCCGCCCGAAGAGGAGGGCACCCCTCGGGGCTCCGTACGTTAATTCTGAGTGGTTCATATGAAAGTTCTATTGCAGTACTGCTACCAAGCCCTTGATTATCGTGAATCTACAGTAACCATCATACTAACGGTGGACCTGGATTTTTTATAATCATTTACCACTGTAGGGGGGCGATATGCTCCCGATCAATGAGCACGGCTTAGGCAGCTCAGCCTCTATATGCAAGCGCTTCTGTCACGTGGGAGTGGTATGGGAGCAGAGTCTGTGGATCTTTGGTGGCTATGATGGCACATACCGCCTCAACGACTTTCAGCGGTTCTGCTTCTATGCTGATGATTGCCTGATGAACAGCACGCTTGTCTCAGACTTGAAAAGATTTGTCAACTCGGAGCTCTTGAGCGACATAACGTTTATCGTGGAGGAGCAGAAAGTGTATGCGCATAAACTGCTCTGTCTGCGGTGCCCTTATTTCTGCAATATGCTTACCGGTGCGTCGGAGCGGTTTATGTGACTATTACATTATCATAAGCTTATCGCGAAACCAACTACGTACTAAAAAATAAACCTTCACTGCGATACCTCTAATACGCACTAGGTGAGTACATGGAATCGAAGGCATCAGAGCTCGAGATCCCAGATATTCGCTTACCTATATTCCTACAGCTCCTAGAATTCCTTTATTCGGATAGCGTGAAAATCCCTTTAGCTAGCGCTATGGAGCTGTTTCAAGCAGCTGATAGATTCAGTGTTGAGAGGCTAAAGAAAAAATGCGAGCTCGTGATGCTGAGTGCTATAAATACCGAAACTGCGGCCCAGATCCTCCTCACTGCAGATGTTCACAATGCCGAGTCGCTCCGGGAACGATGCATGCGCTTCATGTTGGCAAACTTCGATGCGGTTTCCATGACCGAGGGGTTTGAAGATATGAGCAGGTGAGCAGTGTCTATAGACGTGCTATAGATGTATTGGTGGATTTCAGATATAGGGTCATTGCTCTATGCTCTGTATATGTTTTACAATATTTTGGGGCTCATTTGAAAGCAGTGACGTAGCTATCTTATGTATGCATATCACTTTCATTCCACCCAACCATCATACTCATATCGACCCCTACATATCACTATCCCGTGATCTGTAGAGCCAATCTAGACCTCAACCTGGAGGTAATCCGCCGGAGATTATCGGGCAGCGCGGGTGTTAGCTGCTCCCCTTTGGGACAGGGTGGTGGAGTAGGGTCTGTACCTAGCACACCTCGTAGCGGCTTCAGATAAATAAGAGCCCTAGGAAGATGTACATGTGCCATATACATGTTTCATCATCTTATTTTATACATTACCAATAATAAATTCTTAAGTCTTTAGAAATTTCAACCGCAGTGCAGGCGGATTTTTGGTCAGAGACTACACGAGTGATGGGGCCGATCTTTCGGATCGGATGAAGTGATAGGGCGAGCCAGCCTGGGCACCCATCGATGGTGGCTTATTCTATGCTTTATTTTCGATGGCTACATCTGGGTGGTCCGCACCTAACATTAAGGGCATATTATACTGATAGTGATGGTGTTCTCCGGTGTTTCCCCCACTTCAATCCATCCACTGTCACCCGTGGCCCGACTCATGATTTGCACCTGGACAGCCTGTCCAGAATTTTCGCACGTTACCCGATTTTCAAGTACCCCCGAGGCCGCCCCATAATGGTCTGCTGTAACTGCGAACGTGCTCTTTATAGCCTGCCCAGATTTCGCAGCTTCCTTTTGCATTCTCTCCCCATGATCTACCTTGTATGTCTTGTCTAGCATATCTATAGTGTAAACGAAGGAAAAGCTGGCTTCAATAGACCACTGCACATTAGATGCTTCTACTACACCGGTCATGTTCTTGGGTGGCGCCGCACGTCTCAAAGAGGCCGGAACCCACATTCCTGCCATATTGCGATGTTGAGGGGTATTTATTAGTTCAGTGCTTGCGTTGTGCACTCATGATAATCGTACGTAAGATATGACTAGATAAGATCTTTCGCATCAGTCGTCAAACACTGAATACGACACCGATGCTGGATGTATATAGCCCTTCAAAGTTCACACATATTCACGTACGTCCATCGTCTACACTGACCTCCACTAATGCGACTACCCCCTGCCCGCGTTTTTCGAAGGCCTCCCCAGTGATCGCCGTGCGCACTATCTTCACACCTGCTCCCACTTCCCTCGCACTCCATTTATCCCGAGATTCCCCTCTAGCCCTGATCTCCTCCGTCCGCACATCGTCGGACGTGTGTGTGCCCTGCCCTCTGTCCCCTACAGACAGAGATAGTCCCCCCACGCCTTGCAAAGCGTAGCAGTCCAGAGAATTACAATCTTGGGGGAGAAGCTCGTCCTCCCGGGGGTGAGCCTTCAAGTTCTTCAGCACCCTTCTGTCTTTATCCCTGCCCTTGTCCTTTATCCTAAACCTACTATTATTTGTAGGGTTTTGGTTTAAAAAATTGAGATTGGATTTAGGGTTAGGGGTGGAGGTAGTGTAGTGCATTTTTCCCATATTGTGAAAGTGCCACATGGTGACAAGGTCACAGAACTGCGCGGTACCTGTGATGACGTGCGATGGATGTTGAATGGTCGCTATTAGTATATCAAGATAGTGTCGGGCGTGCTAGAGCTAAGGCAAGCCAGCCCAGTCCTGTGGAACCCCCAGCAATTCCAAGCCTTTTTTTTCACGAACTGTTCTTGGACCAGCCGAGTGTGCTGCCGTCTCCATATAGCTGTCGGCGCAAGATGGATAGGACCTTGCTTTCGGCGCCGATGCTGTTCATCTTGGTGAAGCCAAAGTGCGCCTGCATGTTTGGTAAATGAGTGCGGAAGCCGGTTATGGATGTAAATTAGTAATATGTGTCTATGGCACTCTACGATGCTACAACTATGGCGTTCTAAGATGCGGCAAAACACATGCGCACCTCAGCAGTGCTAATGCCCTCCAAATCTTTCTGGTGGAACACGAAGGCGTCAAAAGAGTTGCGGTAATGAACCTTTTTTGTGTTGTTTGATTTCCTCGAACTGCCAGGCTGATTCCAATAGCACCTATTTACGGGCGGCTTTAATATATTTTAGGGTTGATTGATTTGGGAGACATTGTCAGAACGGTCGTCGAACGTCATTCTCAGCATTGCATGATGTGATAGAGCTACATCCGTACGTATACTATATGCACCACGTACTTCGTTATAATCAGCATTCTTATACTTCTTCTCCGTCCGCTTCAGGGCCGTTTTCTCTTTTTCCGCGAACTTGTCCAGATCCGATGCAGTGTAACCCATGACCTTCATGTAAGTGTTGGCCACTTCCTTCCCAGAGGAGCTGTTCAGGTTGGGTTTGTCGTTTGCCACGTTAAACCCCTGTGCATTACAAGTCCAGTATTACCAGTATTTAGTATTTGAGGCAGTACGTTAGTGGGTGATGTATTGTGTCGCATCAAGAGGGAAATATAGCATCATCTATTACCGCATCTACAATATCTACTATAGTACGTACCTGTGTGGTGATCACCCCAAGCGTACGTTTTGACAGCCTAGTCAGGACCTTGGCAGAGCTATCGAAGACTTGGTCGGCATTGGCTAAGATTACTACTGTATTTTCTCCCATATCCTTCTCTGCATCTCTCCCGATATCTTTGCCCATGACTGTGCCTCCCTTCGATCTGTTTCTATCCTTTTTGCCCATGAATAGCGGATCCTGGCTGTAGGCGAACAAGTCATAATATGTGGGCTGACCTTTCGTTCGATCTAAGCATTTGAGCTCCGTCTTATTTACAGTCACCTCGGCCTTTGCAGCAAGTTGCCTGACTGTGTTATGCAGGTGGGAGCAGTTACAGGATGAGGTAATACTATCTAGCACTACATGTACTCTGCGGAATACGCCTGTGTGCAGGTTGTGCACCAGTGCAGCTAGAATTTCGGTGCGGTGTACGTGCGGGGCCTGCTGCGCCCAGAGGCTCGTCAGCAGCACCAGCTGTGTCCGACTACCACGGCCATTATTACCACTATCACTACCACTACTAGCGTCATAACCAGAGCCACCAGCACCGCTATAGACAAGCGTGTAGCCCTTGCCATAAGATGTGATACGAGAAGTGGGCCCAGCTGGTCTGCTACTGCTCTTTTCGCTCTTTCTTGCGGCAGGAATGTTAATGGGATTGTAACTATTCAAGGGGCTAAATACCAGATGATCTAACCCCAGGCCCTCTATGGGATTATTACTACTATTACTACCCCTACCACCATGACCCCTGATGTTAGGACTGTTCCCAACCCCGCTGTCAACTCCAGCAACACCTATGTATCTAATCAGTTTGACGTTAGGGTAGGGGGTAGACCCCATGTCCTGCAGCAGGTTGGCCACGGCTTGTCGAATATTCCTGTCTCCTGGCATGTGCTCTAGATTGTGAGAATAGTCGTGCATGGCTGTAATGTACATTTGTTTGTGACGTGCGTCAGTACGAAAGGCGTAGCTAGTTGCAGCTAGAATGACAACATAACAGGTGATGATACATACATACACACATACACACATACACACACCTGGGTGGCCTAGCGCCCATGACAGCTGGCAGGTGCCTACATATACATGATGTTTTTGGGTCTTTATTAGTATGAGATTTCGAATGAATATTCATAATAACCATAGTAGTATTATATAGATATAAACCTCTAAGGATCACTTACCGGCTCCAAAGACCAGAGCCCCACTTCGTTGCCACCGGTACAGCGACATGGAATGGGTGGCGTCCCCGCTTCCCGCGTACGCCGCCCCGTAATGCTGCAGAAGCTGCTGGTGCACTGCACGCGTAGTTCGACTGAGAGGAACGGTGCCTACATACGTAGCGTAGTATAGTATAGCATATTATAGGTCATGGCAGAAATGTGAGATTTGGATATTATTATAACAATAGCACAGATGTGATGTAGATTCTCAGAGCCTCCCAAACACTGTTGTACTCACCCGCTGGCCGGTGCTGGTCGGTAGCTAGCACGTCCCATTCGTAGCCAAGGATCCCCGCTGCTGTCGTGTACGTCCCGTTGGGACCCGATTCTTGGTCTATTTTCGGATCTATTTGAGTGTTTCTCCAGAATCTGTGTAGGGCAAGGTCTGCAGGGACATCCATGCTGTCATTCCTATAGGCATTCACCATATACAGCTGTCCGGTAAGACTGTTCTGGGGCAGCTGTGGGCCATCCGATATTGAGAGGGTGGGATCTCCCTTAATGTGCGCCTGACGAGGGTCCATGAAGGTGCCTGTCCACTCCTTACCATAATCACTACCAGCACTACCAGTACTACCAGCACTACCAGTACTGTCAGCTAAGTCTATGGTATCTTTCCAGCACTCCACCCACCTCCTCTCCCTCGCTTCTGTCCCTCCTGCTGCTTTGGCTGATGGATTTAGTATGTTCCTTTCTTTTTTCATCTCTGGTGATTCTACCAATCGCACCCGCCAGAACATCTCGTTCCCACTAAAAAAGGCAAGGTGCACCCCTATATCTCTTGCAGTGGCGTATACTTTCCTCATAAGTGCCGTCCAGTACTCGTCGTGGCCGACTGAAAGCAGGACTTTGAACTTGTTGTATCGGCCAGCTACAGCTTTTAGAACGTTTTGGTATTCATTCCAGTTTTCAACTGTCGCCGTGCGCACGTCAGGCACTGGAAAGTGGGTCTCCATATCGGCGCAGGAGACGTACGTTACATCATACCCGTGCTTCTCAAGCCAGTACAGAAGTGGGTACTCCGTGGAAAAAAAAAGTTCTGGTTCTGGCCCTGGTAATATAATGGATATAATAGAGAATGTAGTGTAGGCCGATGTGAATGTGATGCGTGGGCGTAACGTCACGTCATGATACATGTCATGATACATGTCATGATACATGTCATGATACATGTCATGATACATGTCATGATACATGTCATGATACATGTCATGATACATGTCATGAATCACCAAAAACCACTGCAGCTTACCTCTGGGAAGGTAAGGCGATTGTGCCATGGCCTGTCGTACGACACGGCTGTCGCTCTATGCTGGAACGGACTTTTGTCTTTTTTCCTGTCCGTGTCTGTTACAGCCCCCTTTAGGGCTTGTGTTGTGTTTTCTCTAGTGTTTTGGGGTCCTTCGTAGAGGTTCCAACCCCCGTACTTGTTGTAGGCCACCCAGGTAAGGTCACTCGTCTTGAATAGGATGTCCGATCCCTCCAGGCCATCCAAGCCTTCTAACGGTCCTCTTAAGCCTTGAGAGCCTTCTGAGGACTTTTCTTGAGATAAGAAAACACCAGAGGAAGGTACTACTGTACTCTTGACTACAAAAGGAATGTACTGCCCAATGGCTGTACCTGTATATTTTAGGTTCATTATAAGTGTGATGATTGTGATGAACGTTCATGATACTGTAGGATGTGGTAGAGATACAGCAGACCTTTTACATGAACCACTCGACATTGAGTACAGTAGTCATGACATAGAGAAATAGCCCTTTAAGTTCAACCTATCATATATAGCACGTACTGGACTCAAAAGGGGCTCGATACGGTATACCGATGTACACTCCACTGACGGCAGTAGGGGAAACCTCCCAGCGACCATTCGTGCGCCAATTGGAGCAGTGCACGGTGTGTGTGTCTTCTGCATATGCGCATTCTGGCTGGATGTGCAAGTGCTCTTTATTCATATCTTCCGTGTACATATGTCGCTGGTGCTTCTGCCATGTAGTGTCCTTGTTATTCTTAATATCGAGGGATATATCTCCGATCAACCGTGCACCCTTGCCTTGGTAGTATCCCAGCCTGTAAATTCTCAAACGAATGCTGTCTTTATTATTGGCTACCTCTCCACTTGGCAGCACATAATCGATTTTAAACTCAACCGCTTCCCCTGTGCCTACTGAAAACTTCGTAGTGAATCCTTCTAATCTCGTACTTTGGACATCAATTTTTTTATTGTGTTCTCTGCCCTTCACATGGTTTTTGTCAGTAGACGACAGAGGTCCGCCTGGAAGAAAAGGCCTCCACCACTCGTCCGTGCCAGGATTGGCATTTTCTCGTTGAATCCTTTCTGAAGTTTTTGGAAAATCTGAGGATTCCAACAAGGTTTCATATCTACTAGCCGAAAACGATTCGTCTTCTATTATCATTTTGAAACCAGAACGTTTACTGTTAATTCCCAATAACGAGTACAACGTAGTGAGAAACAGAGCAATGCTCACAAGTCGCGAGAGCAAGAATATCAAACCTTTTACAATCATGCCAGGTTCAAATTTGTTTCTAAATAATAATCATAATAGATGTAATAATTCCCGTTGTAGCCGCCATCCAGATGCATAGAATGCCCGCGAAATGCATAATTAGCAAAAGAAGTCAATTGCGGAACGGTTAAAGTGAACCTATCCTGCCTATGAATTTTCCAAAACGAGGAGAGAGGATTGAAAGAGGCGCAATGAGTTTCTTTGATAGCAATGAAGAAGATGATGGGGAAATTTTCCAATTTGGCGGCGATGAAATCGAAGATTGCTTTCAAAACTGGGATTTTGGTGACGAAAATGCGACTCAAGATCCAAAAGAGAGACCAAAGATACGGAGGGAGATTGCGCACTTAGAAGGAGCCTTAGAAACCCAGAGAAAGTCAAGAGATAGCATTAAGACATTGAGTAATATCCCAGTGCCTAAGAATCCATTAAGGGCTGTACATGAACCCCAAGCAGTCGTGATGCCACAACCCAAGACGAAGTCTGTTTTCTTCGACCTTGGGAATAGCAATAAAAACCCGGGTATAGCTGAAATCAGGGATGAAACTCCCGCGGATAGTAGCAGAGCTCCTAAAATCGTGTTGAACATGCCGCCCCCGCTTCTCCCCCGTCGTAGTACGAATGCTGCTGCGCGAAGAATTGATAAGCCACCATTGGTACCTACACCCAAGGATCGACCAAAGACAGCCATAGACACACTTTCCGTGGCTGCTATAACAGAAGAAGCTGTCGAGATAATCGAGACAGTTGAGACTCAGTCGAGCCAGTCGAAGACACTAGAAGCCACCTCTGTGGGTGTTGGGCGCATTCCCCAGCAGGTATTGGCGGATGGTGCAGAAGTACCGGTTGCTCTAGTGGCACCAGGAAAAGAGGAAGAGGGAAAAATAGAGCAAGTAGAGCATTTGCATGATGCTCTAGAGCTAAGCCATCCGTACAAAGCGAAGAACCCCTTTGACCATGCCAATGAAAACCCAGGGGTGGAAATAGAGCCGTTGCTACGAAAGCTGGAGGAGCGCCTTAGGGGTGTGAAAAAGAGGGTGCCGCTCATGGAGAAGAAGACTCTCCGGGTGTTAGCACAGTCAGCCAGAGGTAAGGGCCTTTCGTGGTCTTTAGAGGGCTGCATCATGACTGACATGACATTATGCACCCTCGTTGTACTCATATTGGCCTTACATTCCACCCACTACATCCATCATTGCAGATAGAGCCAGGGTTTTGCAAGCAGACCCTTTGTTGATGTTCCCGGACCTAAGAGCTCTAACACTGCGCCTGAACACTTTGGAGCAGGCGATGGACCGAGCGGACGAGGACTTGGGAAACGCCAAAAATTAGCCAGATCGTGAGTGAGAAGAATGTTTGGGGCAATGAAGAGATGATACAAAACCAACAGTACATTATATTGAGAGAAGGTGATTGCGACGAGTAAAGAGTGAGATCAGAATTAGGTTCTTATAATAATAAATAAACACATTTGATTGAGGTTACTTACCTGCCTACGTATCTTCTCTAGTCTACTGAGCGAGATCACTCAAATCCATATCATGATCCACACTGTCTACGTCATCTAACCCCTCGAACTTCTCTAGTGCGTCCATATTTTTTTCAAAATCCTCGTCTGATACCTCTTTGTAGCCCGCTTTGGGCACGTATTGCAATTGAGTCTTGACCCCATCATGCCCTGCCGCTATGATCTGTTCTCTAAGAGCTTGCATGTCCGTCATATCTACATAAATCACAACATTTCCTTCCTCCGCAGGATCGGTAGGATTCCCTGTCACTTTGGTCCGCAGTTCGAAATCATCTACACCCGCCTCTAAGCACATCTCCAGCACTGCATCTTCGTCCAGCACCGCGGGTACATCTAGCCTGCTCTTCTTGTCGTAGTTGAATGCCACACTTCCTCCATTTGCGGCCTTCAGATTTGCCTTCTTACCGACGAGGTTGATCTCATTGCAAGCGCGATTGTCGTTGTCAGTGAGTACATTCACGAGGAACCCAACACCTCCAGCTCCCATGAACTCAAATAGAGATTCTTTGAAATCAGCGGTGTCTGCTGCAGCAGCTTTATCAATGTTTCTCTTGATCACGTCCATTGGAACATTATTCACCTTTGCCTCAGCAATCGTATTGAAAAGGGCCTTATTCTTGTCAGGATCACCGCCCCCTGCCTTGACCACCATAATGATCTTCTTTGCAAATCTATTGTTGTTCTTGGCCTTGGCAGCATCAGTCTTTCCCTTGGTTGCAGCTCTTACAGCTGCTGCTCTCCCCATGTGTAATGACAACTTTCGCGCCATCCTGGACGCCCCAAAGGTCTTAAATGCCAGTGAGGCACTGAATAGCATCAATAGTACGAAGATAAGTAAAATTAGATTTATCATTATACTACAACGACCGGGTCAAAACCTTAACTTAAGGGGTTAAATCAAATGACGAATCAGCTAATACATCGAACGTTTAAAAACGTGCTTATTCGAAACGAGTTCTCAGCCCCCTGTAACAACAGTAGTCACAAACGAAAGAGAGGAGGAATTGAGCTGGCGTCTTCTCAGAGAGCAGCAAGATGTCGATTTTAATGCGTCGCTTGCTAAGGATAAAGCCATTTCTGCCGCAGCCCGCGCGAAGGAGATCGAAGAGGAAGAGGATTTGCTACTTGCAATCGAACGCAGAAAGAGCATGATCGCGTCTCTATCTCCCGAACTCGAAGAAGGGGCCGATAACTGTGTGGAAATCTCCTATCGACTGTCCCTCGCAAACTACACGGATACGGTGAGGATTCAGAGGCGGTTTCACGTGGGGGACAGCACAGACGACGTGTTGAACTACATCCTAAGTCACGAAGAGGTCCCGTTGGAATTCATGAGTTGTCTGAAAGTGTACATGTCGTATCCTATGAAAGAAATTCTAGTTGGTGACACAGTGGGCTCCTTATCTGGCGGAAATGTTAAGCTAGTTCTTATCGTCAGGAGAAAGTGATGAACATGGTAACATTAATACTGCGAGAAGAGCAACGAAATGGTGTATAAACTTGAGAAACTGTAAAATATTAACAATAATGTACATTGCAACAACATCAATTCTTACTTGCTCCATGATAAGCTTGTAGAGAAACATTCATTCAAATAACATTATTTGCGGCACGATTTCGGATGGAGGTTCAGGTTCTGTCCGCATATATCTGAAGTATACATTTTCCTGCTACATTCGTCTTCATCGGCCATTGCTTCAGCATTTAGACTGACATATACTCCAGCATCATCTTGTCTCACGCTGTGAGTCATCTGCACTTGTTTACCCTTTTTCATTGTAGGATTGCCCAGCTTTCCATCACCGAGATCCTCAAGACCCTCGAATACTTTGAACCCGTCAGAGATATCAACCATATATCTATGCAGAGGGCACAGCACTACAGTGCAGTCCAAATCCTCAATGTCCTTTAGCTCTCCATCTCCCAGATTACCTCCTGCGTGGTGGCAAATAGCGTCAATACAGCTCAGCTTCCCTCGATGGTTGTATATTGTCAAATACCTGCTTTTAACGCGAACATTAATCCTTCCATCTATTGGGTTGTCGCTCACTTTATACCACTCAGCAGCAGATTCCATTTCCCTCCTTCAATTCAAGCAGCTCTTCAAATTCAAGAACAAGCATCTATTTAAATATTGTATGCTCTTCTTTTGTGTGTGAACTTCTCACACCAATGCAATACATGTAGGGTCAATTCAATACCTCGATGGTACATTTCAAGTCCCAACAACCTACATTGTTTATAACAACTACGCGCCGTCCGAAAATTTTAGTTGATTCCACCGGAATCACATTTTTCTGCCTACCACTAATAGTGAAATCCGTATAAGTGCTTTCAGATTTGACTACAGCTGTAAATACAACCTTGATCTTTATCTTGGCTCTTATACAATTTTTTGTTGAAGGGATTGTGCAAAAATATCGATCCCGAAACAGCTCTGAGAGAATGGTAAAGCGCGTTGGAAAATACGAGTTAGGGCGTACTTTGGGGGAAGGAACATT
>JACLAB010015020.1_pt1 | contig 32917 bp, 41 predicted proteins | sample 8027921 | NCBI WGS metagenome assembly JACLAB01 (sample SAMN15725117, study PRJNA655200) | protist metagenome | isolation source: fluorescence activated cell sorting (FACS) single amplified genomes of... | place: USA: West Boothbay Harbor, Gulf of Maine | collected 2000-07-19 | reverse complement strand
GCCCTCGATGGCCCTCAGTTTGTCAGCGTCCTTCACTGCCGACTCTCCCAGCTTCTCGAGACGACTAACCCATTTCGCACGTCTGTCCTGTGTTTCCTCGGCCATAATGGCCCTCCTGCGCTCGATCTCTGCTTTCACATTAGGTTTGGCTAGGTTCTCAGTCGACTGCACTCTGAGGCAGTTCTGGCTCTTCTGACTGTACCCAGCGCGCCGACAGGCGTCTGTTCCGTTACCGGTGAGCAGATACTCGTCGATGAATCGCTCTTGTTTGATGGTCAGCTTTCGTTCTGTCATTCCATACGTCCTTGCCTTACTCCCCTATAGAAGAGACCGGCATTGGGGGGGTTGTTTTTTATCCCGCGGCAATAAATTTTTGGCCTAGAGTAAGGGCCGCCGCAAACACTATCCAAGCGGCTCGTTCCATCATCGCACCGCGTCCGTGAGCCTTTGCCACTGACAGCTGGATCTCTCGCTGATCGAACTCCATTTGGTCGAGTCTCATCTCGTGCCGCTTCAATCTCGCATCCTGTCCAATCATCCGCTCATCTATCCTTGAGGCCTGATTAGAGAGGGCCGCGACGTCCGCAGACAGGCGGTCGAGCTTACCGTCGATGCTTGACAGGGTTTGCTGTAAATCCATCGCTTGTGCGCTCTCCATTGTGTAAGGCCTAAGTTGCTGATCTGTCTCTGAATTTTAACCTTTAAAACGATTTATTTCGAATCTTTTTAAAAAAACATGTAGACACGCAAAATCTCTTGTGATTTTATAATTACGCACCCGGTCGCTGACCGGCATGTGTCAATTGTGACAAAACACACGGAGAGCTAGACATGAACAAAGCGACTTACCTTACCGGCCTCGAGGCCATCCGCTCAGTCAACCCAGAATGGCAGGTGTCCGTTAACCGATGGGCCAAGGCTCAACGCACTGTCGACTTCCACGTCGATGCAGGAGCGCGAGCTGATGACGTCGACAATCAACGCGACGTCGAGCGCCACGCACGACAGGAGGAGTTGTGGTTCGATCGGGCAGACGCTCTCGAGCGACTTTTGCCAAAGCGTGAACTAACCAATGCCGTCCGCCAGCTGTTAGCACTGCGCGGCTTTTAATCCAAACCAACACACGGAGAGTTACCTATGTTTGACCTAAAAATGAAGCACGACATCGAGCAGTACTCAGAGTGGACCCGGCAGGCCATCCAAGTGCATGTGGGCCGGCAGACCGAATTTGCCGCATTACGCAAATCCCTGATCGCGCTCGAGCAGGTCGAGGCTGAGCTAACCAAGGCAGGCCAGCACGCGCACTGCGAATCCATAACTAGGACCGCTGATCAGCTCGACCAGATACATGACGAGGCTCATGCGCTCCTCAAGAAAAGCGGCTCAGAGACCCAGCGAGAGATATGGCTCGACGAGCGGGCCCTCGAGGACGGCTTCGCCGCTTGGGAGGTGGGCGCATGAACGGCCTGACATCTCACGACATCGGAGTCTGCCTGATCGGCGGATTCCTTTCCGGGTACATCTTAGCCAGCTACATCGCATAACCCCGTCTGATGATGGCTCGCTGGATACGAGCCGAAACGCCCTGCGGGGCGTCACGGGAATCCACCCGACTGCTGATCAACAGGAGATCATCATGTATCAATTTAGAGACCAACTAGGTGAGGCCGGAATCGTAGACTCTCGCCGGTACAAATTGGCTGAAGCCGCAAGCGCCGTTCATGACGCAGTGTCACAGCTCGACAGTTACAACCTTGAGATGCTTCGCCAGAGCTACCCGGAATTTGTCAGGCTGGCTGAGGCATTCGGTAAAACCGACGTATTCCTGCGTGACGATTTTGGAGGCGACCAATCATGAGAAAACCAACACCCGCACAAATCAAACAGGCCGGCGTTCTTGGTCCGCACTTTTTCTCTGCGGACACCCTGCGGTTCTTCGGCCAGAACATGGCCAGCTTCAGCACCAAGTGGCACGACCGGGACGCCGGGGTGGTTCAGCTCAGCGCACCAATCCACGACTTCACCGGCCAGCATATGGGCTCCACTGAGCGCTACGTGCAGGTCACTGGCAACGATTACAAGGAGGTGGCGGCGTGATTCATTCAGACACTCAAGCACTGATTACTGACGTGCTCAACCGGTACCGCGAGTACCTCGCAAAGTCGGAGTCCGGCCGGAAAGGTCGGATGACCCGACTGATCGCTAAGGCCGCCGATCTTAATGATGGCATTGAGCCCACTCTAGGGGCTGATTGGCGCCTCCACGCGCCCTGCGATCATTACAACTGGGTCTGGTATGTGGAAGACCCAACGGGGGCCGACGTTGTCGAATACGACAAGGTTGCGATGGGTGGCGAGTACTTGCCTACCGGCGAACCTAAACCAAGCGCTGGCGGGTCAAACACCAGCCGCATCACCTACGTCCCAGTTGAGCTGGCTAAGGAAATTGTGGGCGGGCTTCAGCAGGAGCTACCTATCGGTCACGGCAGTGTGTTTGACGGCCGCGACGGGCAGGTCTGTCATCTGTATTTGGACACGGTCTGCAAGAATGTAGTGACCATGATTGAGGACTACATTGAAGCGCCCAAACGTGCCGCTGAAGCTCAGAGGATTGCAATCGAGCAGGCAGAGTACGAGGCGGCGGAGGATGCCCCTGAAGGCCGCGTAGAGGTCTCTGGAGAGATACTCCGAACTCGGGCAGAGGACGGGTATTACTCATATCACTCAGTGGTCGTCAAAATGCTGGTCCTCGATGACCGAGGGTTCAAGGTCTGGGGCACCAAGCCGGACAGCCTCAACGAGGCAGGCAAAGGATCACACGTCACCTTTACCGCAACGCTCACGGTGTCTCAAGACGACCCTAAGTTTGCATTTTTTAAGAGGCCATCAAAGGCCTCATTTACCCACGAGGAGGAAGCGGCATGACACATAAAGAATCCGAAAAACTAATGCTCGATATGTACGATTTGTACGATCGGCTGACCGACTTGGCTGGCGACTACCCTGAGAGCATGTCGGTCGACCGTGCACTTAACGGAATGGGCTTCGTTTACGAGGACGTGCAAGCGTTCTTGCAGGGTACGCGGCTGGAGGGTGAGTCATGAGCAAGAACAACCTACCGGACGGAATCGAGATGACCTTCGCTGAAATTGGCAAAGAGATTGGTCTCAGCCGAATGGGCGCACAGCATGTGTACAAGCAAGCCATCAAGAAACTTCATGATAGCGACCGACTGCGTGAGTTCGCTGACGTGGTCACGCGCAAGTCTCTCAATGAGAAACCACACTGATGAGGCCAGAGGAACACTGGCCGAAACGCCGTGAGGCGTCTGTGGAATTCACCACTCTACCGTCCAATCAGGAGGACTGTATGAACAACAAAGTTGTGAAGCTTTCAGGCTTCAAGAAGCAACCCATCGGTGATCGTATCTGCCGGTCGGTTTACCAGAACGATGCAGACTGGGCAGAGGTGCAGGGCATGGCATTTCAGCGAGGCATCCTCGACCCCGACCACTGCTGGTTTGGAGACATCTCCAAGTTTAACGAGCAGGGCTCAGGCTTCCCGGGAACCGTTAAGGAGTTCCTGCGTCTACTCAAGCAGGGTCGCTCTCTACCCCGTGGTCTTAACCCTAACGAATAACAGGCACTGGGGTGGTGGTTTTCCTTTCCCCGCCCCGATTTTTTTTGGAGACATCATGAGCAATTATTCAATCAATCTCGAGACCGCAACTGGGCGCGCATCACAGGCCGTCATCCGTCTCGATCAAATGTTCATCGGCACCCCCGACTACATGGGCGTAGCTTACTTTTGGTCTCACGAGTTCAAGCACTGGCTTCGCGCTTGCACTGTGGCTGAGCGGCGACGAGTCCATTCGGAGTGGTTAAAGCGTGGGCTGAGTTTCGAGGCTGGGGTCGACCCAGTGATCGACTGCACCCCTCACTGGAAAATCATCAAGCGCGTGTGCAAAACCATTGCGCGTGACGAGCCTGCAAAGGGGGCACAGTCATGAACCTCAACACCTTACCTTTCGCCGACCGAGCCTGTGTGGCGCGGCTGGTTATGGAAATCTTGGCGCCGCAGGAATTGATGCGGCTATCAATCACCGTCAATGATGGAGAGGAGGACACGCTCCACAAATCAACCGACATGGCCGCTGTGCTGGAGTCTATGGCGTCTACTGACGAGGACTACCTCATAGTCCATGAGCAGTGGAGCGATGGTTCATGGCAACGTCTGGGTGGCTTCTGGCTGATATACGCCAACGGATCAGAGCACGACCCGATGGTGTGCATATCCGACTGCTTTTATAGCGAGCAAGGTGAGCGGGTCATCAACGGGATTTACGATCGGGTGAGCGCTCACTTCGAAAACGAAGAGGACGAGGACGACGAGGAGGACGATTCTGAATTCAATGGACGGGATCGGATCAACTTCGAGAAAATTATTACAGGGAGGGAGTGGTGATCAGTCCAGTCTACCGATACACAGTGACCGACAGGGCCACTGACCTATTAAACGGTGGCTACCTAACGCACGAGGTGGTCACCATCCTATGCGTCGAGTTCACCTTCGACGAATTCCAAGTCGAGGACTTGCCCAAGCTAGTCCAGAGGCTTAACGACAAGAGGCAAAAAGCAAATGCACTATGAACTACCAACGCACATCTTGGAGACGATGGTGTCTCCAGCTGGGAGTGGAGTTAAGCTCCGCGCGGACTATCAGAAATCAATGGCTGTGGAGCTGCTGAAGCGTCGGAAATTAATGACTGCGCTTGAGCGAACGCTTGGCGAGGTCATCATCGACAAGGCCGACCTAACAGCACTTAAGAGCTTACTCGCTAGGGAGCTAAACAATGAGCAGGTTTGAGATCGGCGACAAAGTAGACGTCAACATTTTGGAGGGAGAAAAACACTTTATCTCCAACCCACATCACCCCAGACTGATCGATATTGCCGGCACAATGAAGCAGTCCGCATTGGGACCGCACGAGTGGCTTTTTTATATGGAAAGCATGGAGGGCGCCAAAGACCAGTGGTACGAGGTGCTTGAGGTCAACCTAGTCATCGACGAGCACGGATTTCATGGTGACGAGGAAGAAACCCTGCACAAGATCTGCGACTCAGTATTCCCTGAGACCAAACTATCGGTCACCGGCTACTTTGCTGAGCCCGCCTACATTGCCGGCGCTAGATTCCGCAACGGAAGCTATACGGTCCGACTGCACCGAGAGTGTGGATTCAAAGAACAGTCGCACCTCGACTACATCGCTTACAAATGGGAGCTTCAGTAATGGTTACAGCGCACATCGAAATAAAGCTGGAGGACATAGACGTCATCAATGCCAAGGTCCACCGATGGAAAGAGCAAACGGAAGCGTGGGGGATTCTTGAATGGACGCCTTTCTGCGAGGTGGAGTGGGATTGGCTCGAATGGCAAGGGAGCATCATCGAGCTGAACGAAGACGACGAGCGCAAGCTTGAGAGCTATTTGGCGGAGGTGGTCTACCCGTGAAATTTAACTTCGCGACCAGTGACAGTGAAGACGCCATGCTGGCGATGCAGGCGGCAGAGCAAATGGCCAAACGCTTTCAAGAACCCGTCTGCATTCTGTTTGACTACTCAACGGTACTGCTCAGGCTAAACGATGAGCCGGCTCTAGAGATCATCTACCCTGAGTTTTTCAAGCGGGGGAAGTATGGATAACAACGAAGCACTGAAGCTGATAATGCGTAGGCGCGGGCTATCAGCGAAAGAAATAGCTGAACTGCTGGGGATGAAGGTTGAGGGTGTTTACAACTGGACCCGATCCCCCGGCACTAGCGGCTACAGGAAAATGCCAGAGCCAGCCATGAAACTACTCGTAATGACCCTGCAACCGTAGGGTTTTTTTATACCCGAATGAACCTGTCGATTTGATAGTGCAACAACGCTTCCACGTCTTGGTCATCTCCCCGATCCCTGCGACCACCAACAGCCGTGAAGTCCGGCTGATCTGCTAGGTTGATGTAGCCCATACAGTCTGTCCACGCCACAAACAAGAACGAGGGAATCCCCGACACGCTGGACAGCATGCGGATACGTGCAATCTTGTCAGCACTAATCATGTATGTCGCGTAGTCGGAGCTGGCACACTTGCGAGCCTTAATCTCAACCATCCCCACGACGTAGCCTTCGCGCTCAAAGAACCAGTCCAGACCGTACAGGCGTTTTGCCTTAACAGCCTTTGCGTTGTATCGCTCTGCGATATGCTTTGCGATCTCTTCCTCGTTGTCTCTGTCCTGAGCTGTTTCGTAAATAGGTCTAGCCATGATTCTTGGCCCATATCCGACGTGTCCAATAGGTCACGATCTGATTAAAGTCTCGGACTGGCTCTTCCTCCGGGAGCATGGCTAACAGCTCCTTGATTCGGTCCACGTCCTGCTTGGCGTAGTGCTGGGGTAGTTCTAGGTACAGCGAAGCGTACATCATGTCGTGGAAATGCTCCGGGACATTCTCGCGCACGTATTCCGCAACCAGTGGGTACTCTAGCCTTACTGCGGCTAGATCTAAGTGACGCCTAAACTCTGCAACTCTCACAGAGCTTCTCTCTGATGATCATGATTCCTTCCTCAACACCCACCGTGCAGGTGTAATCAAGGTTCACTGGGTAGTCTCCGACTATATGTAAAGGGAAGACCATTCTGGTGGGGCGTCTATCGAATCGGTATATCAGGAGGGGGATATATTCTTTTCCCGCGGCCTTCAAAATTTGATCCCACCACCAGCCTTGATGGATATCGCCTTTTGCATAGCGCTTGCACTCGATCAGGAATGGACCCAGCTTCAAGTCTCCCTCATCTGCGACCTGATACTGCGTCAGGTTTCGACGCAGGCCATGAGTGGCCTCATCCCCCAGCCAATCACGCATGAGGTTCACGATCTCACGCTCGAACTGAGCGCCTTTGGTCCTCGAATTAACCATCGGAAACCTCTTTGATTAACAAGCCTAGAAGCCGTTGCGCTTTTCTAAGGTCTTCCTCGGGAGCGCCCTTGTCCTCGTAGCGCCATAAGTATTTGATGACGTTGCCCTTCAGCCAGCCCTTAAAACCCTCGGGAGACATGCTCGCTTGGGTGGCATCGATGGCCTCGAGGTCAGGAAACTTGGGGTTCTGACTAGCATAGTGCTTCGGCTTCGAGACTCGGTCCCAGTCTTCCGGTGTCGCGTCGTTCAACGATAAGTGATGATGTTTGCTCATGTAGATATTCCTCTGATCCGTAACGCTCAATGAACTGAGCCTTGTAAGGGTGGCGAGATACGCACATTGGCGTAGCTAAGCCGGCCCGGTGGTGGTTGGGGCATAGTGGTATTGTGTTTAAGTGCGCCCCCGGTTTTACCTTGCCTGAAATATGATGGACCTCGGCCGGCGACTTCACACCAAGATGCAAGCGACAAACGATGCACCCAAGCTGAACGATGGCATCCATCCAATCTTTTTCTTCCTTGGTGGCTGAGTGAGATTTCATCCCATCAACGTCCGCATTTCTGCCCGGTTGGTGGCCATCTCTGTCTGCCACGTTTTGAATGAGACTTCGGCTGCAAGCAGGTTTGCTTTTGCGGAGGCTAGGGCGCCCTTGGCGGTGCCCCGATTGACGCGGGCACTGAACATATCGTCCTGCTCGTCGGCCCACTTGGTCTGAGCCGCTACGGTCTTCTGACCGTGAGCATGCTCCGCCATCATCATGAGCTGAGCCGCAACCCTTTTCTCAGTAGCTTCGGCATGACCCAGATCTCTCTCTGCTTTTTGCACGGTTGCACCCGCATCGCGGATGGCTTTCGCAAACCTTTCGTTATCCATTGGGATTCTCCTTCGAGTACTTGATGTAATATTTCGGTCGTCCTGCGCGACGCTCGAGGTACTGACAGGTGCGGTTGTCAAACTCAAAGCCAACCTTGCCCTCGTAACCACCGTTGCGGTTCTTCAGGATTTCGAGGTAGACGTCCCACTGCTTGGTGAACTTTTCATCCGGCTCTTCACCTAACACACGGCACTGCTCGAGGTGCTCAACCTTCCGTTTGTTTTTCCACAACGACATGAACCCATCGGCAAGGTCGGTGATTGATCCACTGCCTTTGACGTCGTATTTGTTCGGGGCTTTGTGCTCGTCCTCGCCTTTGCGGGAGTGGGTTACTAAGAACACGGTGGCGCCGGTAGTCATCTTGAAGTTGACAACCTTTTCGACAAACTTCTGCTGTCCTTCGTAATCGTCCTGTCTAACCATGTTGGTCAGTGAATCGATAACGAACACCGAAACACCATACCGGCGGTATGCATACTCGAAACACTTCATCAGGTCTTCGGGCTTTGGGGTTATGTTGTCGACGTAAAGCCAAAGGTTTGGCCCCATCCACTCCATCAGCTTCTGCCGGTAATCCTTGGGCGGCTCAGAGCTACCCCCGGCCTGCTTCATCATGCGACCGAGAGTTTGTTTTGGGTTCATCTCAAACGACGCAACCAACACTTTCTGACCCTGCTCCACAGCGTTGAGACACAGCTGGCCCAGCCACATGCTCTTACCGTGACCGTTGATGCCGGTAATGCCCCACATCTCACCCGGCCTGAAGCGTATGTCTTCCTCGTCTATTTTGTGCCACCCCGAACCAAACCCCTGCGTGTCATTGATCGACTTATCAAAGTAATCATCGATGTCGTCTTCAAACTCCATCACAGAGCGAAGTGTGTCAGGGTCTTGCCAGCGGGCTTCTTCGTAGGCAGCCTCAAGCACTAACCGGGACTGCTCGTAACCTTGCTTTTGCAGTAGCTCGTTGATGTCCTTGGTAGGTAGCTTCACCCGGTAGCACCGGTCCCCTAAACGCTTCATGATTTCTTGTGCCGCTAGGTCGCCTTGCTCGTCCATGTCAGTAGCAACGATAATTTCCTCGAAACGAGCGAGGTTTTCGTACTCATTGGCAATCCAGTTGGTTTGCTTGGCGCCTTTGCCACCGCCCATTGGGACAGACAGGGCAGGGAATCCTAGCTCCCCGCAAGAAATCGCATCCCATTCTCCCTCGGTGATCCACACCTTGCGGGCACTTGCCGGCATAGCCTGCCAGCCGAACAGTATCGGCCGGAGGTCTTTCTGTGTAGACGGGTTGCCATCATGATTCATCGGCTTTGTCTTGAGAAATACTAGGTCACCAGACACGTCATGGAACGGGAACACCACATCGAGTCCGCCCCTCGTCTCTGTCTCATAGATCTTGTACCGGAAGCACACCTCTCCCATCTCCCTGAACCCACGCTTTTGCATGTACTCGTGTATCAGGCTGTTACTGGTTCTAGATGGTGGGGCAGGGGTGGAGTATTTTTTCTTTGCCGACTGCGAAATTTTTGGGGCGGGGCTGTAGTCCCGTATACCATAGCGCTTAGCTGACCACTCCATGGCGTCAGTAAGTGAGAGACCTCGACCATGCTGGATAAGATCAAGCATGTCGCCACCATCCCCAGTTGCAAAGTCAATCCACTTCCCAGCCTTATCGCCATGCAGATACACAGACAAACTGCGGCCCTTGTCCCCCTCGATACTGCCGACCTTGTAACACCCCGACTCTATGATTCCTTCGGGAAACAACTCTTGGCATATTTGATGGGCATACCTCCCAAGCTCTGACGAGAGCACACGTATATCCATTACTTAACCTCAGCAAGATAATCATCTGTTCTTTGTTTATTTTTAAATCGATTGAGAGAGTCCCAATCTGGGCTCCCAATACGTTGCCATCCTCGACTGATAGCGAAGGGGATTAGCTCTGATAAATCGAATCCGTGTTTTGCCATGGTCTCGAAGTCGTGGGTCTGCCTTGTGATCGTCGACTTGCCCGGCTTGCGAGTCCCAGCCTTGTACTCCCACCACTCACGCCATGTCAGTTTAGGAATGCCTTCAGGGCAGGAGTCTGATAGTTCTTCTTTCCAATGTTTCTTCTTAGTAGATGTTTCTTCTTTGACTATGTTTCTTCTTAGGTGCTCGATTTCGACATCTTGATTTTCGACATGTCGATTTTCGACATCTTGATTTTCGACATCCTGCTTTTCGTCATATACCTCCCAGTCAAATACGTGTTTGCCCTGATCGATATACCTAACTCTGCGAATGTAGCCACAGACTTCTAACGTATCGGCAATATTCTTAATCCGGCCGGGACTGCAATTGAAGTGATTGCTCAGCTGACGCTGAGTGACACGCCAGTGGTCAACGTGCGTGAGAAGATAAGCAAGTACGCCTATGGCTTCCGGGGTAAGGTCTGGGTCACGTAGCAAATCGTTTGGCAACTTGGTGTAGTGCCGAGATTTGTGAGCCGCAGGTTTGAAAATCATTAACTTCTCCGTGTGTGGTTCGCCGTAAAGCGCATATAACGATATTAAAAATCTTTTAAGTATGCAAATTAAGTTTTGGGCATCTCCATCTGAGCGTGCTGATAAAGCTGAATATTTGCAAGCACAGATGAGAATGGTTCTCATGCGTGATTTTTTATAGTAATCTAAGGGTTCTTCACACGGATGAGTAACATGCAATATGGAAACGAGGATAGAGCAAAGTATTTAAGCAGCAAGCTGGATGATCGCGGGGTAGCTCAATGGGGCCGTGCATCCGAAATATCCAGACGTACCGGGTGCAGCAACGCAACGGCCGACGCTTGGCTCAAAGGAAGCCTTCCAAAAGATATTCAAAAAGGCATTAAATTTGCCGATGAGTTCAATCTGGATTTTTATGAATGGACTACCGGCAAATCCAGAGGCGCTTTCATCTCAGAGGCACGCCTATCTGAGCTAATTCATCGTTGTAAAAATTTCGAAAATAAATATAGTATCGATTTGACGGCAAAACAAATGGCCGCCTTGATTTTGATGGGCGAGTCTGACGAACAGTCCTTAGAAACGTTTATGGAAAACCTGAAAACTTTTCTCTCATCCTAATAAACTAAAAATCTCGCAAGGAGGCGACATGGAAAAAAAATCAATAACCGATTCTGCTCTGCTGGAGCTGGTTGAAAAAGTTATTGCAGATGCAAAAAAACAGTCTGATCAAGATTGTGACCAAGCTGTGGCGGACGCGCTAGGCAAGTCAGCGGAAAAACAATTTAGTAATTGACAAAGTCTTTTACACGCGTAAACTTTGTGGTGAATCTATTGATTTACTACACGGATATGCGACATGGACAAGACTTCTAAAGCCCACATATGGGCAACCCTCTCGGCTGTAAACATAAAGCCACACTGCACTGAGTCCGAAACAATAAACGGCGAGAAATTTCCCGCCGTGTCTTGGATGAACGCGCACGTTCTCATGATGGAGAACTTCCCAGAATACACATGGGAGTTCACCGAAGATCCTGAAAGTCGAGAAGTACATTACTTCAATGACGGCACCTGTGAAGTGCGATGCCGCATGACGGTTGAAGGACACACTCAGATCACCTCCTACATGGTTAGAGACGCTGGTGATGTTGTGCGTAACCCGAACAGCTTCCAAATCAACACGGCTAAGCAAAGATGCCGCGTCAAAGCGATGGCAGAGTTTGGCCTTGGCCATCAGCTGTGGCTTAAGAAGACAAAGGCAGACGAGCCGCCGGTTGTTGAGGAAGTTACTGACCAGTCGTATGCAGAGGTGTTACCCACGGACGACACAGAAGCGGACTCAAAACACCGGAATAGCATCGACAGGCTTTGGGTTAGCAGTCTTGAAGAAATCCAAAAGGCGCGAACAAAAACCGCTGCTCAAAAAATGTTTGACCGATACGTAAAAGCTCTTAAGTCTCGCGGGTTAGAAGACTACCGTCTCGATCGGTGGGAAGAGGTCTGCGACAAAAAGGGGTGGTCAGCATGATGCACCCCCAAGGCTCTGAAGGTTGGCTAAAAGCCAGAGCAGGGCTCATCAAGGCAAGTATCTGCGCGGCTTACGAGAACAAACACCCGTACATGAAGGTTGAGGACGTTGTCCGCCAAGAGGTAAGGGCTCTTCTCGGTGCCGAGTCTGAGTTTCAAACCAATGCGGCAGTAGAGCATGGCTCCATGATGGAGGACTATGCCCGTGTCAAGCTTGAGCAAATTCAACGGTACAAAGTTGATGAGACCGGCTTGGTCGTGCATTCAAAGTACCCGTTCTTAGCCGCATCGCCTGATGGCCTGATTGGTATAGAGGGCTGCGCCGAGTTCAAGTGTCCCTATCCTAAGTGGACCAAGGCGCCTTACTCGGTCTTTGATGAAAAGCGAATCATGTATTTGTGGCAGTGCCACATGGTCATGGAGGTCTGTGACCTAGATTGGTGTGACTTCATGTGCTACCTAGCGACCGATCCACAAGCTGAAGGCCAGTGGCACATCGATAGAGTCGAGCGCGATTGGGATTGGTTGGACGAGGAGCTTGAGGGAAGGCTGCTGCCAACGCCAAAGAAAGGGTCTGTTACTAGACTCGACTTGTTTAAGGCTTGGTATGACTTCATTCAAGCTGAGGCCGCTGATCCTGAGCGCGCGCAAAAGCATCTCGACCCTATTAAGCCTGACTACGATGAAATCCAAGATGACCAGATGTCAGAGCTTGCCGACATTCAAGGCAAGATCAATGAGATCGAGGTCATGAATTATCAGGCGCTCCAAGATCTAGATCACCTCAGGGCTATCCGTGACTCACTTAAGAAAGAGCTGGTTAAAAAGTACGAGCGGTCAATCACCAATGGGTCGGTGTCTATACAGGTCATCAAGAAAACTCCCCCGGTAGATTTCCGCGGGGCATTTGAATTTCTTGGCGGGGAACAAGCCCTGCTAGAGAAAGATAGCTCTATCGACGAATGGCGTCGACAGAGTAATTCACTGCAATCATCAATCAAATCAATCGGAGATGACTAATGCAAAATAAACCTACTGCCTTCGAGGCAATTAATGCTGGTAAGGGGCGCCTTTACCCGCTAGATCGAGAGAAAAAACTAGAGAAGTACAACAAGCTCAAGCAGTACGGCTGGTTTACAGATCTAAGTAAAGAGCAGCAAGCACTGAAGATTCCAAGTTTCGACGGTTGGCTGAAGATTGATCAGGACATGATCGACAAGTTGCAGGGAGCACTCGATATCAATGGCGGTGACGCCTTTAGATACAACCTAGAAGTTGCTGAGCAGAAGCGCGATGGCGAAGTCTCTCAGCTGAACGTCGAGTTCTGGTTACCTAACAAACCCGCAAACAAGCCAGCCCCACAGCCTGCCCAACAGCAAGCTGATTTCCCTGAGGAAGACATTCCGTTTTAAAGGTATTGATATGGGTTTACGGCTAACACGCGCCGTCGATAGCGTTTTATACGGGGGGAAGAACATGGACCCCAAAAGTCCTGAGACGACGTTTGAACACAAGATATGGATTCGACGTGTCCGGGACCACAAGAGCAAGCAAGATTGTCTCTTAAACGTGTATTCGAAAGATGGCTGTGTTGAACAACTTATGACTGTAGGTGGCGACATCCTAGAGATTAGCCCCACAGTCTCAATAGCTCTAGTAGGAATTCAGGAGTACTGGTACACGCCTGACGACCTATGTGAGGTGTGTGGAAGAGGCGACCCCAGTAAGAATCGTGTCGTCCCACAAGCAAGGATCTTGGTGGAAGCACCACGGTCATATGAAATTTTACGCAACAACGCTAGGAGTAAGCATAAACGATGAGTGATCAAACTATTAGTATCGACGGTAAGTCGTACAACTTCGAAGAGATTGGAGAGCGACCTCGCCAGATGCTGGCGCTCGTTCAACAAGCTAACCAAGCAATCCAGATATTGACACCTCTACTTGAGGCAGCTCGAGCCGGTGCAGATGCAACCTTGTCTGACGCTAGAAAGCTTCTGCCAGAGCCCCTCCCCCAAGAGGCAGAGGAAGTGGCAGAAGGCGAGGTTGTTAATTAGTCCTCGGGTCTGACAAGAGCCCGAGTTCCTGACTGGCTTGGCACACCAGTGACTATAAAACGTGCCGCCCCGAAAGGTGGCTCCTTGTGATTGGGGGCGGAAACGCCCCCCTTTTTTTGATAAGGTATAGCTGCGGTGCGGGGCTTCATAAACACGGAGAGTCATATGAAGTTCAAAGATGTAGCAGAGCGGTATTTAAAAATAAAAACCCGCAGAGGTAATGATAAGAGTCGTGCGGCAAAACTAGCCATCAAGCAGATGGTCGAACGCTGGGGTAATAGAAATGTTTCTAGTATCCGGGCTAAAGACATCAACGATCTGCAAGAGGAGCTGCTTTACGAGCACGGCCTTAGTAACGCGAGTGTGAACACGTACCTCAAGTACTTACGGCTGACACTGTGCTACGCACGGGACAAGCTTGAAGTCATTGAAGGTGTGCCCACAATCAAGACATTGCCGGAAGCGATGAAAGAGTTGTACTTAGACCCGGGCCAAGTTAGATCTTTATTGAGATGGCTAGACCCGCTGAGAGCGGACATGGTGGAGTTTGCTTTGTGTTGCGGACAACGTAACAACAACGTACGGACACTGCGCTGGTCTCAGATAAGCAAGGACGGGAAGTACATGTCGATTGAGTCGACCGAAACAAAAAATGGTAAGCCGGCACTCATTCCCCTGAATGGTGATGCACGCGACATCTTAAAAAGACGTGAGCGTGCTCAAGAGGAATTGGTAAAGCGCAGACCATTTTTGCGAGGCAAGATTGATGGCGTCTTTGTTCAGGATAACGGCAAGCCGTTTAGTCGTAGCGCGGTCTGTAATAAGACTTGGCGGAAGGCTGTGGACTTAGCCGGACTACCTAAGGGCACAAGCTTTCATACATTGCGACACACGTTTGCGACATGGCACTTCCAAGCTCAGACTGACACTCGCGAGCTGATGGAGATTGGTGGATGGCGTTCGATCAATTCGTTACAGCGCTATACCCACATGAACAACCTCCATAAACTGGAAGCTGCAAGTCGCATTGAGGGCATGTTGAGAGCGAACTGAACCCTGATTTTGGGTACGTCGTTCAAAACAAAAAAGGTGAAAGTTGTACACTGGATGGGTTCAAGCCCTCCAGAAACAAAAAACCCCTGAAAAATCAGGGGCTTAGAGTGCTTGGAGCGGGAAACCAGATTCGAACTGGCGACCTGTACCTTGGCAAGGTAAACCTACGGGTTTCCTTATAAATCAACAACTTAGAGAAGCCTCGTGCCGCAACGATTTCTCTAATGAGTTGAACCTTTACGGTCTAACTGACTCGAATCGCTTGTTGTATTCGTCGTACAGTCGCTCTTCTCTTTCAGCAATAGCTTGCAACTTTTTCCACCTCATCATCGAGTCAATCACTTTGTCATCGTACAAAGCCTTCTTCCTTTTCCTGAGGTCTCTGAGCTGTTTCTCGATTTGTTTGTGCGTAATCTCGAACTGATACAACCTTGGGCCGAATCGCTGCTGTAAGTTTCTACGGTCAGCTGGTGATGATTCCTTGTACTCTTTTCTGAACTGCTGGTAGTCGCCACGATTGCTGTAGAAGGTGACCCTGTCTGAGTACTCGCTCGCCATAGGAGCAAAGGTACGCAGTATGGGAATGTCTTTAGGGAAGAGATCAGGCTCTTCGGAAGCCATCTTCATCACAGTGTCAGACGAGTCATCCAAGAATCGACCTACGCCACCCATTAAGAACTCGTAGAAGTGCATGATTCTCTCGGGATTAAGGTCCACAGCGCCGCTGCGATACTCACTGCCTCCTGAAATGTCATTAAGGAACTCAGTGATTGCGGTTACGGCTTCGTTTGTACCGCGCTTTGATGCGTATGCCGCAGGTCTTTCTACCATCAGCGGGTTTTGAGGAATGGTTACGTTAGATCCAAAGAAGTTGATGTTGGCAATCTGCTCGATAGCCATGTCACCAATATCTGGACTAAGGAAGAACATGCCTTTTAGGATTGCGCTCTCGATAAGGTCTCTGTCGTCACCAGTTGCGTGAAGACTCATGGGGTTAAAGTGATGATCGACAGATGTGGCCAAATCCACAGACACTTGCTCTGGCGTCTTGATGCCCATTGCCATCTCTGCACCGAACCGACCGATGTTGTCTAACAGACCATAGCCATACGGCATTGGCATTGCATAGCCTTGACGACCATCCGTGAATACCATAGCGGTTTTCATCACATACTCGTTGTAGTCAACGTAGTTCGATTCTCCGTCGTCATCCTCACCGGCCATCGAGATGTTGGCTAATGTTCTGGCAAAGCCAAACATGACCATGCTTGCTGCGACAGTCTGAGCCTTGCTAATACCCCCGTCTTTCTTGCCGCGGGCAAGCGCTTTGATGATGTTGACGTTACCCTGAACAGCGGCATTGAAGAATAAGTACAAGCTATCAATGGCGGAGCTGTACTCACCCTTGCGGTTAAAGTTAACCGTCAAGTCTTTTGCTAAAGTTGCTGCGTCTGCACGCTCCACACCAGCCTTTCTGGCCTCTATATAGGTAGATAACCGGGCAGCATTCTCAGTCGTCTGGTTGGCATCTTCGACCCAGTCAAAGAAAGGCCGTAGCTTATTGATGCCTTTTGCCTTAGCAGACTGCCCCATGATCGTTTCAAATCTGGCCTGCTGCTCTTCTAACGACTTTGCGACAGAAAGGCCAGTAGGAGCGCCGTCCTCGATGTATTCTCTAGCGTACTGATCGTACTCTCTTGCTTCCTCAGTCTTACCTTCAGAACCTCTGCGCGCTCTGTAGAACGCCTTGAGAGAGGGCATGTATGACTTGCCTACTTTTCCAACAAGTTCAGTAACTCCATCAAACTTACCTTCAAGCCGGCCACCCTTTGCGTCAAGCTCTGAAATAGCAAACGCTAAACCAGTCTGTATATCCCGTATCGGGTTAACAAGTCCCCACGATGGGTTGTAGTTGATCAGCATATTGCGGCGGAAGTTTTGGAACTTCTGCATGTTGGTTAGAGCCTTGTTCATGAAGTCGACTTGATTGTTGAACATGCCTACGCCGCCACTTTGTAGCTGCCGGTTTAGCTCCTGATCTCTGACTTCAATGAAGAACGATTTGCCTCTACGCTTTACCTCTATGTACCGGGGTAGCCCATCATCAGCACGACGCTCTGAACGCAGCTCTTGATTGCTTTTCATCTCAGAAGGGTTGTTGTCGCGTGGTGGTCGTACCTTCTGGTTATACACTCTCCAGTTATCAGGAGACTGGAACTTCTCAAACATCTTGAGCAGTTTTTGGGCGGTTCTATTTTTTTCCCCGCGCACAATTTTTTCTTCGGCATCCTTCATCGATACCGTTAGCGGGTTGACGGGCAGGGTTATCCGGCCTCTGGCCTTGAAGCTTTCAGAACCTTTGATGCTGAAGCCCTGTGTGCCATTACCACCCTTCATCTCAAGACCTTCAGGGAATGCGGCAAATCCTTTCAAAGGCACATAGAATTGATACGTGTCCTGCCAGTCCTCTCTGGTCCTGTTGTCCAGTAAACCCTGCTCAACCATGTTCTCTCGCATTTGTGTGAGCATCTGGTAGACGCGGTCTGCAATCCCCTCAAGAGAACTGGCCTGACCTTCTGATTCAGCAAGCTCAATGATTGCCTCTGCTTCTGCGTCAGTAAGTCCTGAACCTTTTTCTTGATACTTGAATGGTGCAGTTTTAAGGACATCAAGTTTTTTCTTGATAAGGTTTAGATCGCTTTCGTCCTCGACGGTATCCATCTGCTCTTCAAGAGATTGGATTTGCTGTTCACGTAGATCACGCTCTTGCTGTGCAATCTTGGCGTTACGCTCAGGGGCGTGCTTGGCTAACAGATACAAGCCAACCTGTTCTAAATCTACGTCAGCATCGGCAATCAAGTCAGCAATTGGCTTGACGTGCTCTTCCTCAAAATCATCTAGCTGCTTCTGAGCTTTGGAGTGCATGAGGTTTTCATTGTCGTAAGCAGAAAAAGCAGAAGGCAGTCGGTCAAGACCAAGGACTTGAGCAAATCGATTTTCAAGATCCTTTAACCTTTCAAGGCGATCACTGAGCTTTCGGGTAACTGACTTAGGCATGATGTTCCTAAGACGGCTATCCAAGCTCTTATCAACGATGAGGTCATCGTTCAGGTTGAAGCTGATATCAGTATTGTCTGGTTCTGGCACACGAATGAACTGAGGACTGTCGTCCTTAAAGTCGTTAACCTCGTTGACGTATCTACCCACTGCTGACTTGAAGCCGGGTGACACATCAAAGTTTTCTAGCGGGTCACCGTCCTTGAACAGCATACGCAGCGCTTGATCTACTGTGTCGAAGCCCAGATAGTCTGCTCTATCTAGCGCCCGAAGCAGCCTTTTAAATCGTGGGCTAGCATCAAGCTCCTCAATCCAAAGCGCGCTTTCCTCTTCAAGCTCACGGATTGAATCGTGATAGGGGATGTTTTCGTTTTCGCGTACTACATCACTGAGAGCAATCTGACGTGCGTCGACGTTGTTGTATGTAGGTCGTACACGTATAGCCTCAGGGGTTTCTACTTGTCCTGAGTCTTGCTGCTCTGAGACTTGCTCTCCGATTGGCTCCGGTTGGCTTTCATTTTCAGCATTAACCGTTTCATCGCTCGCTCGCCCGCTAGCTTCGCTGCGTCCTCCAAGCCTTTGGAGTTGCTGGGCGGTGATTTCTGAGATTGTTTCATTTGTTGAAGCTCCTCTATACCCAGACTCTCTAGCTGCGTTGATCATATAGAACCAACGCATTGCTTGAAGAGTTGATGGGTCGGCATTGCCGCCGGTTATCCTGTCATATTCTTCTTTAAACAGGCTTGAGAACTCTTGGAACAGCTCACTTTCAGAAGCGGTTGCGGGTAACCCGGTGTTCTCTTGATAAAGTCCATCGAAATAACTTCTGATGAACCGTGATTCCCAAACGTCCACTGTAGTATATCGTGGATCTCCAGACAAATTCATGGTGTAGGCACCGATCTTCTTGTTGAAGATAAAGAATCTGGGGAGTAGCTGATCTTGTCCCGTAGCTGATTGAACCAAAGCCTTGATTGCAGGTATGCCCGGTATGTTGCTTACGTATCCCATCTCACGGTTAAAAGCCTGCAATTCTTTTGGGGTGACGCCCTCTTTCAAGAAATCGACAGCCTGTCGTACGCCACCTTTTTCTTTTATGAGTCGATCAAACACCTTCAAGGACCGTGCTTTTGTTGGTCCGGTAGTGCCTGAGATAGAGATGGGTGTTGAGTCTATGACAGCGTTACCTTTAGCGCTGACGCCCATAACTATCGAGTCTAAGTTTCCTTCTGTTTTAAACAGGTTTAGCACTCTAACAGCATCACCAACATTGGATTTGAGCTGGGTGGCTGGAGAGGTCAGTCCATTAGCAACTTGGAAGAATAAAAGATCGTCGTCGTTAACGTCTCCATAATATTCTTGCAGAGACTGACGAACAGCCGCCATGTCCTCACTATAGTAATTGTTGTACTTAGGATTCTCCCGAACCCAATCTTCAATATCCTTAACCGCACGCTTAGCAGCCGTCTTGGTCTTTTCAGGATCTACTGTGCCGCCAACTTCAGACAAAATCTTAGGCCAGAAGTTGCCAAAGAACTCCTCCTCAAGGGCTGTAGAGTATTCTGCATACTTAGTTTTCGCCCGCTCTACAGCATTTGAAATAGGGACTTGGCGTCTTATAGCCTGAGGATCTTCAGTTTGCTGCTGCGATTCTGCCTGCTCTGGGATTTTGTATGAGCGCGAACCGTCCGGGGCGAAGGTTTCCTCGAGCAGCCCATCGGCTAACAGCTCGTCGATTACCTCTACGGTTGGATTGAAACCCTTACGAATGTTCTTTTGGATTGGCGAGACGCCGGCAACCTCACCCTGTGAGGCTACGAAATCAATTACTTGTTGCCGTAGAAGTTGTCCAGCAGTGTCCCCGTCCTCAGGTTCGGTCTGTCCTCCCAGCTCCTGATCGGCTTGCCCCGTCTCAAGGCCATCTCCGCTAGCTGGTCCAGCTCCTCCATCGTCTTGAACTTCTGGGCTTCCCTCGATGGGAGGTGCCCGAACTTGTCCCGGTACTGCTGTAGCATCGGTGGAAGGACTGTCTGTTTGATCTTGCGCCTGTTCACTGGTGATATTCTCCGCAGTTAGTGTTGGGTTGTCTCGCAGTGACTTGATTAGATTGTACGCCTTTGGAGCGCTTTCTTTAAGTAGCTTAGGGTTAGCCGTAAGCATTGCCCCGAGTTGCGCGAAAACCTCTCGCTGCGTTGACCGAAGTATCGCCGGCCGGTCTTCAGGAGCTGCGTCATTGAGCATGCCCTCAAGAAAGTTAAATGGATAGCCGAAACGCTTACCGAGATCGGTTCCGTTTTCCCAGTTAACATAAATCTCATCAACAACATCCCCGAGATCCATGTCAGGCAAACCATCTCCATCAACATCTGCGAAATCCATAGCCAAGTCGGGGAGGGTGTCTGAGTAGCCCTGCTCACTGTCAGCTGAATGCCATACCTCATGGGCCATTGCGAATCGATTTACACGAGCCGCCTCTTCATCAGACAACCCTTGTGTAAGCTGCTGCGTGTTAATTCCTACTGAACCAGACTGGGGGAAGTATGCAGCGACTGCGTCGTCAGGAAGGTCTACATCACCCTCAATCGCATACGTACCGGTTACGGATTCTATGTGCTGCCGAGGAACACCTCGATCCAATAGATCCAAGTAAATGGACATCGTCTCTTCTAGCTCAGGAACTTCTAGCGGATCTCTAGGGTTCTCATAACGATCAGACAGAGGCTGTAAAACTATAGGCTCTTCAGACTCATTTTTATTGTTGATCATAGGGTCGCCACCACGGGCGCCAGTTATGGTCTTGAGCAGTCCAGAAAAAGAAATGGACTCTGGTGTGTAGGTGTCATCACCATTTACCTGAATCTTCTCCGAGCCTTCCTTCGCTTGCTGCTCTAACTCCGATTGCTTTTCCTTCAGTGACTGAGGTGTAGCAACGGTAAATATTGGCCCCTCAAACGCAACCACGCCGGGCTCTTTTTCAGCTTGAACCTTTCTGCGGCGTCGGCTAACAATGCCCTGTCTTTCTAAGGCAGCCTTTGATCTCTGTTGCTGGATACCATCTAGCTTCTCTATAGATGCTTGGACGGCTGCTATTGGCGCAGTGTCATCCTCTATACCGTCATCAAGTAACTGCTGCTGTAGGGGGCCGGGTAGACTACCTAAGTAGATAGTCTGCTCTTCTGGCTCTAGGGGCATATCTCCTAAATTAATGGTCTCTTCTTGGGGGGTGTTATCTGTTTCCGCGGCTGCTTTTTTTGCAGCTCGCTTAGCCTCAACCATTTTGGCTAGGCGATCGTCAAAATCTTTTGGATCAAACTGAGGTCTAACAGCGTCTAGCGTTTGCGCGGTACCTCCAATAACAGAGCCACCTAAAGCGCCAGCTACAAAAGAGTTTATGTATAGGGATTGAGCGTTCTCTCCGCCCATAATATCGAGAAACTCCTGCTTCTCAGATTCAGGCAGGCTCTCATTTGCCCAAGCCACTGCTGCGCGACCCATTACTTCTTGCAGGGCTTCTACACCACCCTCGATGCCAGCAGTCTTAGCTGTGCCTGTTAGTATTTTTCTGATGCTGCCACGATTGTCATTCATCTGCTCAGCGATCGCAGTTCTAAGACCTTCTGCCGAGCGATCAGGGAAAAGCCTTTTAAAGGCTCTCATTGGCACACCAAAGTTATCAAGGGCGCCTTGAGCGATACCTACTGTTAATGCCGCAACGGGGTCTAAGAGTCCCGTCTCAGCTTCTATCTCTGTAAAGTTTTCACCTGAGTTTAGGGCAGCACTATAAGCACCAGCTCCGGCCAAGGCAGCTCGTCTAGGTATTTTTCCAAGAGCTTCTTGCTCATACTCTTTTCTAAGTTTTGACAGAGCAATCTTGTTTCCGGTCTCTACAGCACCGTCAGCAACAGACTGCTGGACGCGAGCGTCGATAGCGTCCTTGAAAGACTCTTTCGCAACCTTCTTGGCACCAGCTTTTGCAGCAAATCCGACGACACCCCCACCAAGAAGGTCAGGGACAAGAGTACCAAGAGTGTACTGCATGTAATCAAGAGCATCGCCAAAACCATCAATGTCCTCAACGCGGGTAGCATTACCGCCAAGACCTTCTGCCTCAGCCATCTTCTGATTGTAGTAGTCCAATCCGTCACGGACCCAGTCCTCATTTCCAAAAACAGATCCTGCAAGGGCTTTTACACCACCGCCCAAGCCTTGTGTTTGCTTAAAGCCAGCCTTGACACCCGTTACAAAGTCGCCTGACTCGTTGGGCTCATCTTCGAGGTCTGCTATTTCTTGCTGTGCGGAAGCGCGCTCCTCAGTTTTCTGCTGGCGCGCATTTGCACGACCTAATCGATCTTGTTCACGAATGAAAAGGTCAATCGAATCGTCGTCTTCATAGGATACTAATGGCATCCGACACTCCTATGAGTTGGATTTAAATGACTATTTGCTTGGCTTTGAATTCTATTAGCCTTGCCTTGTTTTCATCCGTGATACTGCCATCTGGCTCAAAGAACTCATTCAGAATTACAAGTTGCTGAGAGGACAGATCGTCAAGAGAAACCTCTAAAAACTCCTCGATTCCCTGAGTAACCTCTCCGCCGGTCACATTTCTTCCGCGACTATTTACCCTTGCTTGTCTTTGACCCGTGCCAATGGGCTGAATTTGTGTTCGCAAGCCGTTTCTAACTCTCGATACAAACGCATCTGATCGCTCAATTTCGCTCTTAACAGATCGCCCGAATAACAGCCGCTCTCTCACTCTTTCACGCACACCCAACACATTGTTCGCTAAGTCTTGAGCATCTTCCCCGACCTGAACAATCCCGCCAAACTTAGGACCGTAAGTAGAAGTCATGAATTCATCGGTCCCCGAGCCTACAGTCTCTAAAGATTTAAGCTCGGTAATAATGGTCTCCGTCATCTTTTCTACTTGATCGTTAAATTCAGTCGATCCTCCGTGATCTCTTTCAATCAAACGCTCTTCGACCAACTCTTTGAATCTGGGGTTATTTCGCAGATCCGACATCATGGTTGATCGGGCGGCGTACGCTTGTCCTGCATCGCCTAAACTTACAGAGAATGGTGTGCCGCCACTGCCAGACCTATTGTTAGTCAGGTCAGGGTAGTAATAACCGATTTTTCCATCTTTAGTGCGGTACTTAACAGCAACCTTGGCTTTTAGTTGGCCCGGTGTTGCTGCGCCACCTCCTTGACCGGGTGTCCCAGAAGCAACGGAGACGTCATGAACGTGAACATCAAGAATAGTTCCGCCGGCTGCACTCGCAGGCGCCTGAGGAAATCCTTCTGCCGTAATGTTGCTTCCAACAAACTTAGCATTGTTAACTGAAAGCCCTTCTGTGATGGCCGCTTTTACGTTGGCAGTTATGTCGCCCGGCGCAATCTCTTCTCCGCTTGCGATTTTAGCCATGATCGCGCCGATTTCTTGGTCATACTGTTTCATGTCAGGTCGCAACGCCTTACTGGGATCGTAAAATTGAGATCCAGAAAGACCGCTAATAATCTCATCTACACGCGCTTTATTTTGCGGAAGGTTGCGTTCTTCGGGCGACATTTCTGCTAACCCTAGCAATTCATTGGCAAGCAAGGCGTCAGCCTGTATTTTTCTTTCACGCTCTGCTTCATTGCGTTCAGCTTCAGCAGCAGCTGCGGCGGCTTCAGCCGTAACACTGGCTGTATTTGCTTTCACTCCAGCTGTGGCTGCGTTTGTTTCTATAACGCCAAGCTCTTTGTTTCTTATTTCATTGGCTCGAGTAGCGGCTAGTTCGGCAGCTTCTTCTGACACGGTGTTTGCGCGCTTAGTTTCTGCTAGCTTGTCTCTCTCAAGACCTTGCTGGCCAATACGGTACTCCGCCATGTCTTTTCGTTCTTGTTCTTGAATGTCCCGCAAGCGACTCTTATCAAAAGCATCTGACATGAGACCGAAGCCCCCTTGGAAGCCTTCGGCAAATCCTGAGTAATTAGTAGCCATGCTTCCCCCTAGTCAAATAACTTATTAATCAAGTAAGCGGCACCTAAACCGATCGCCAGCGGTGCTGCTATAGCTGATAGTCCTGCCAGCATTGCTGATCCGCCTGCCGCAGCTCCACCTGCGGCTGCACCACCTGCTGCTGCTCCGCCTGCGGCTGCACCTCCTGCGGCTGCACCACCTGCTGCTGCTCCGCCTGCCGCGGCGCCACTTGCTGCTGCACCTCCGGCTGCTGCACCTCCGGCTGCTGCACCACTTGCGGCGGCACCTCCTGCAACCGTTCCTCCGCCCGCGCCTGCACCCACAACAGTGCCACCAGTAGTTGCTGCTCCTACGCCAGAGCCTCCCGCTGCTACTTGTCCGCCAGAAGCAACTGAAGCCTTGTTAAGAAGAGCGGTTGCAGACTTTTGTGGGACCACGCTCATCGGTCCTCCGACGGTGCCAGAAGCACCCGGAACTGCATTGTTAAGAAGAGCCGCCGTCGGCGTTTGAACGGCAGGACTAGCTACTGCGCCAGTCTTTACTGCTCCTGCTGCGTTAGCAGCATTTGCTGCTTTAGTGGCCTTGTAGGCTTCAATAGCTTTTGGCACTCCTTGTTGGGCACCAATGCCTCCAAAGGTTCCATACATCTGCATCTCTTGAGCCTGCCGAGCCGCATCTAACTGCATGCGCTGCTGGTTTTCTTGAGCCTCAAGCTTTGCAACTGCCGACATGCCTTCTTGAGCGCGGCGACGCAGACCGAATCCAGTTCCAATAATGCTCATTTATCTACCCACCTGCTGCGCTTTAGATGTAATTCCGCCCATTCCGCCTAAGAGTGCCAGTCGTCTGTCTGCATCACGCATTCGCGTTGCATTAAGACCGCCAACTAAAGCGGATGTCATCGTGTTGTTGTCTAGCTGCTGTGCGTCCACTCCGTAACGAGCTGCATCTCTATTCATCGTCCCCTGAACATTCGCAGAGGAGGTTGCTACTGCGTCTCGCGTGCGCTGTAAATCGCCTTCCAGCGACTTGGTACCGGTAGCGGTAATTTCACTTGCGAGAAAATTCTCTACCGGGGCAAACCGGGTCATGTAGTCTTGGGTTTGGGCGCGAATCAGGTCGGCAAATAACTGGTCACCCGGATTGTCCTTCGGGTCCATCCCTGAGTACCGGTATGGGTTTATGTTTGAGTAGGCATTACCCATGCCGCCGGCATAAGTGGGAACACCGCGATAGGTGCTTTCAGGGTTGGGAAAAAAGAAGTCTTGAACCTGCTGAAATCCTACATTTCCAGACTGCTGTAATCTATCAAGATAATCCCTAAACATTTCTCATGCCCCCATAATTCTTCAGACCGAAAGCAGTTCCAGCGCCGGCACCAGCAACAGTTCCGGCGACATTACGCAGGCTGCTTGAGGCGCCAAAATCTTGAGTGGCCTGACTATTAACCCGATCCAGTTGATTCTGAGCAAGCTGCATCTGACCTTGCATGCTGTCTGTGGCAAGTCCTTGGCCCATCTTTACGATATTCGCCAGTCCTTGATAAGCCTGATCAGTGTTGGTTAAACCAGCATCACTCATAGCCTGACCAGTACCTCGAGCTTGGGCAGTTCTTAATGCCGCTGACTCTTCTTGAAATGCCCCCATCGAAGGATCTAAACCGCGATTCATTACGGCCGCGTTTTGCATATCAGCTATGCCTTCCTCGTAAACCCCAGACGCTTGCGTGCCAGCCTGACCCATTCTGCTTTCATAAGCGGGCTGACTAAACTGATTTAAAGTGCTCTGTATGAGGGAGTTTTCAAGAGGAACAAACGTCTGCTGATAACGCTGAAGAGAAATTGCTGCCTGCTCTGCAAGCGCCTGCTTGCTCTCCATCTCATCTATCTTTCCGCTGCCGCCGCCACTCATATCTCACCTATAATCGTTTATTAACTACACTGTATTTGCACTGGTAACCAAAGCCTTTTGCTAGGTTGACCAACCCCTCATGGGGAGTCCAAATCTCTATCGATTGATGCCCAGTGTTGCGGGCTAAGGTTTCAAGCTCTTCAGCGTAAACAGCTGCGCTTTCTGGAATAGGGTCGTATGCTATCCAGATCAGCAACTTGTTAGCTTTCCGAAATGGAATCGGAACGCTTTGAAGTACGCAAAACCCAGTAGTCGTCCGTGCGGGGTCTACCATAAGGTAGCTATCACCGTTTACACATGAAGCGTAAACGTCTTCTGGTCTCCAATCTGGGGCCACATCTTCGTGGATAGCCAGCAGACCAGTTTGAACAACATCCCAATGCTCTCGGATGTCAGCAAACTCTAACGCCATTTTATATCACCAATACATAAAAATCTAAAGAAATCAACTATTAAGGTATTCTAAATCTAATCTTCTGGCTTTGGATTGGCGTCCTTAACAGCCTTGATAAAGTTGTAGAAGGTGCCCGTGTTATCGAGAGCTCCCGAATGTATGTCATGCCACAACATATCGAGCTGATCTTCTAAGCCCCCGTAACCGGATTGACGGGACTGACTCCACGTTAAATCTGAAGACCCTTCGACAACACCTATTACAGTTTCAATTTCTTGCGCGTAGACAAAGCGACGTGACTGAGTTCGCGGGTTAGCGATTTCACCGCTTTCGGTATACGGATACCAGTTGTCACCTTCGCCTCTAATGCCTTGCGGACCAAAAACGATAGTCTCATTTTCGTGGTCCCACTGAACGTAAAGCTCCATTATCTTGCTCCCATAATAAAGCCGGAGACTTCATGAATGTAATCAGCCGAGGTTGAGTTGTCGCCGCCACCTACTCCACCACTGCCTGTGCGAGTAACTTCAAGTTTCATGTTGACCGCACCAAGGGTCTTATTAGATAACGAGCCACTAAGCGCAAACTGCGCGTACAAGTTTGTGTTCGCCTTAAATCGAGTTTCGCCGACTAACTGATACGCGCTGCTAGACGTGGATGATACAGTGTTGCCTACCGCAAAAGCCGACCCTGAGCCTAGCGTGTACTGAACATTAGTTAGGTTGCTTCCCGACTGATAATTAACACTGGTAACGGTGTGCGTTTTTCCTGTCGCAGTCACTGTCTGACCCGCTGTAACCAAGCTTGTTTTATTGCCAGAAAAGCTTGCAACGTAGACTCCGTACTGAGTAAAGATGTTGGTCACCGCTCCCAAGGATTGATTGCCGCCAGCCAGATCCTGCATATACAATTTAAAGGAATACGTCTTACTGCTAGTCGAGTCGTACCACCCAGTGATTGACGCAAAGGGCTTGTGTCCATTTGTTGAGTGAGTTGTTGCGGGGAGCTGCTGGGTAATAACAACGATCGTACCGCCACCCTGCGCCGTACTTCCTCGAAATAACTTAGTAGCCGTTGAGCGAAACGGTTGAAGTACTGCAACATCTCCAGTCAGATTGTCCGCATATACTGTGGTGCCTGACATCACGGTCGCGCTGATGTTACCCGCAGTAATCTTGTTAGCGTTTAGACTTCCAACCTGTAGTGCTCCGTTAACGGCGGTTAGGGTTGCTCCGTCAATATTCAGGCGTGAAGTTGAGATTGTTCCCGCGGTAATTTTATCTGCTGATAGGTTCGATATCTTCGCGTTATCTATCGCTGCATCACCGATGAACGCATTTGTAATTGAGCCGTTCTTGATGAACGCGGTGTCCATGTAGACGCCGGCAGGGACAGTCTCACCATTGATTGTTGTAGCGCTGGCTTGAACTGTAAAAGGAACGATTAGATTGCTAGTGTTTCCGGGGCTGTTTGTTTGCTGACTGCTCGCACTCGGATTTACGATTGCAAACCTATCTGCCCGAATAATAAATGCGGATGTTGGTGTTCCATCATTGACAGTGTTTGACAGGCCGAATCCAGAGATGTGGCCTGCGTTATCAAGTTTTACTGAGTACTGACTAGACAAGCCGCCATTCTCGTCACCGACTACGTTTTGAAGTGTCTGGATCGACGAGGATTGACCTCCAACTGTAGCTGAAACCGTGTCAATTGCAGAGGCGCTTGCAGTTCCATTTGGGAACACCTCAGTTTGAATGGTGCTAACAACATCAGCCGAAGCAAGCTTTACCGTTCCTGAACCGTCAAATACTGCCGCTGATATTTGATCAATGCTAGACGCATTGCTTGTACCGTTAGGGAACACCTCGGCTGTGACCGTGCTTAGGCCTGCGGCTGTTGCCAGATTCAAAGTGCCTTCAGTGTTTCCGTTAACAAACATTGACGCCGCAATGTTAGAAACCTTGTCAGCTATTGCCCCGGCACCATTGACCTCTGTATTCAACGTGCTCAGGGCACTGGCCGTCGCTAGTCGACTACCGTTCGCATCAAACACCTCGGTAAACAACGCATCTATTCGGCTTGCAGAAGCACTACTCCCGCCAAATACTTCGGTCTCTAGCGTGCTTACAGCAGATGCTTGAGCAAGCTTTATAGTTCCATTTGAATCAAAAACAGCCGTATCTAAAGCGTCTATTCTGCTGGCACTTGCAGTGCCGTTAGGAAACACCTCAGTGTTAAGGGTAGACAGGGCGCCGGATAACGCAGAAAGTCCGCTGGTTGGATCGGTGATGGCGCTATTTAACGAATCAATCCTAGATGCCGTAGCACCGGTAGGGTTTACTCCGTTGCCCCATACCTCGTTGTTTAGCAATGAGACCGCTGTAGCAGCGGCGAGCTTAACATTTCCGCTGCCATCAAAGACCGCGCCCTCTAAGGCGGTTACATCCTGCTGGACACTACCAACAATCGTCGAGTTGCTGCCGCTGTCATAGATAGCTAAGACATCGTTACTAAGCGATGTTAAGGCAGATCCAGTCGCGAGACGTCCCGCTCCATTTGCGTCGAAAACCTCTGCCTCTAAATCTGTAACATCGCTCTGTATTGTCGTAATGTTTCCTGCGTTTGTGCTCGCAGTACTGCTAACCCCCGAGAGGGCTGATGTCGTTGCCAGCCTTGCAGCTCCGTTTGAATCGAAGACCTGAGCTTCTAAGCTAGTAACGTCACCTTGCAAGGTGCTGATATTACCGCCCTGAGTGCTAACCGTATTTGTTAATCCTGTTACCGCGGAAGCCGTAGCTAAGCGAGCATTTCCGCTTGCGTCGAAAACTTCTGACTCCAAGCTAGTAACATCAGTCTGAATAGTTTTGACAATACTTGCGTTAGATCCATCATATATAGCCTGAACATCATTAGTTAAGCCGCTTACGGCGGCAGTGGTTGCTAACTTAACATTCCCGCTGGAATCAAAAACCGCTCCTTCTAGCGAGGTTATATTTTGCTGAGCAGTCGATATCGAGTTGCCTTGTGAAGTTACTGTGTTGCTTAGTCCTGAAAGCGCAGAACCGGTAGCAAGTCTTGCATTACCACTGCTGTCAAACACCTCTGCTTCCAGAGTTGTTACGTCGCCCTGAAGCGTTGAAATGTTTCCGCCTTGCGTATTTACGGTGTTAGTGAGGGAGGATAGGCCTGTAGCTGTAGCAAGACGCGCACCACCGCTGGCGTCAAAAACTTGTGCCTCGAGGGCAGTGATATCACCCTGAACCGACGTGATTGATCCGCCCTGAGAAGTGACTGTGCTGCTGAGAGAGTTTAACGCTGAGCCGGTTGCTAATGTCAGGTTTCCACTTGAATCAAATACAGCACCTTCGAGCGACGTAACGTCTGCTTGAATGCTTTTTACAAGACTGGCGTTAGATCCGTCGTAAATCGCCCGTACGTCACTTGTAAGGGTGTTTAGCGCAGACGTGGTCGCGAGCTGCACGTTATTGCTGGAATCGAATACGGCTCCGTTTAGCGACGTCACATCATTCTGCAATGACGTTATATTTCCACCCTGTGTCGAGACTGTAGTATTAGTCGTGCTAAGCGCTGCCGCAGTGGCAAGCAAGCTGCCTCCATTGGAATCAAAGACCTCGTTTTCGAGGTTAGTCACGTCAGTCGTTAAACTGGTGATGCTGGAGCCTTGATTGATTACGGTCGTGTTAAGAGTCGAAAAGGCTGACGCAGTTGCCAGCCGGCTAGACCCGTTGGCATTAAAAACCTCTGTGTTTAAATCGGCTACAGCGGTTTCGTTTGATGTGATGCGAGGGTCCGTTACTGCAACCCATTCTTTGGTGCCATTTCCGTCGCTATCAAAATAAATGTGAAGCTCATTATTATCCGAGGTGTCATACCATCTTGAGTTGTCGGCAATGGTGCCAGTCGGTGCGGCTCCCTGTATGTAAACATCTGCCGTGTTTGCCGATAAATCAGACAGTGATGTTTGCAAGTTACTCGTTGCCGTATTCAAAGCCGTTATCGAGCTGTTAATCGATGTAATCGAGGTGTTGATAGTCCCGATGCTAGATGTGTGCCCGCTAGCCGTTGTTTCAGCTGAGCCGATACGTGTTAGTAGACTTGATCCTGAGTAACTTCCAAGGTAGCCGGTAAATGTCTCTAGGTTACCAGCCAGTGTGTTTACTGAAGCCACTGAGGATTCTGTCCCAGTGATGCGGCTAATAAGACTATTGCCACTATAGCTGGCAATGTAACCGGTGTAGGTTTCCAGTGACTGAGTCAAAGCGTTAATAGAGTCAATCTGGGCTATTGGCGTAGCAAGACTTTGAGCTAGCTCGCTTGAAGTAATCTCGCCCGCAAGGAGACCCAGTAAAACATCTATGTCTGGCTGAGTGGTTCCGTTAACACCGATGGAACTATTGAACGGCCCGATATCATCCAAAATGTTTACAGCTCTTACCCAATAATAAAAGCTTGCCCCAGTTCCAACCGGGTCAGAGAATATTCCAGTAAACCCTGAAACGCGCGCCAAAAGCGTTGCATCAGAAATGCTGTCGCTTGTGTGACGGAATACCTCAACAAAGGCATGGCCCACATAATTCTTCAAATCCCACGTCAATATGATGTTCTGAAAAGCGCCGGAAGCCACAAGGCTTGTCGGAGCAGGGGGCTGCTGCACTCCAATATCATCACTTACAGGCACAAAGCTTGATGGTGAGTCGACGACTGTAGAAAACGAGATGTTGCCGGCAAGTTTTAAGATATTTGTATCTAGCAAATCCTGAAAGGTAACCGCCCGCTCAAGAGGCCGGCCTCGATGACCAAGCAATACGTCAAGACCTTCTTTTACAGTCTCGCCAAAGCGCTTATCTTGTGCCCCCCAGTTTGGAGGGACGGCCATCACGGCCTTCTTTTTAGCCATTTATTTCTCCAGCCGATTCGTACACACAAACCTCGTTGATGGCATCAGATCCAGTCAGCTCTACTTCAAACTCTTTTGCTTTGTATCCTGAAGGAAGTCGAAATAGCTCGTCACTGGTTACCACTTGGGTGTGCTGTAATGTTCCATCCGCATAGAGCTTAAAGGTAATCCCAGAGCCATAGCTGTCTGCCTGTACCTTAGCCACACCGGGGTTTATAGGCCTGCTGTTATAGAATTTCTTGGACTTCCACGTATAGGCAAGAGCACTTCCAGCAGCAAACTTCTTAACAGCTCCGCCCACTACTAGGTATAACTCGTCTTCCTCTAGGTCGTTAAAACCTGCGGTAGCATGGAAGTCTAGGTCGGTGAGGGAATTTTTTTCTCCCCGCGGATCAAAAATAAATCCTTTCTGAGCGGAGCCGGTATCGTAGAACCCGATGTAGTGGCCTTCCCACATGAAGCCAACGATAGAAGAGGGGACAAGTGCCTGCCATTGATCTCTAGTAAGCAGATCCTCAGTGACTAGTCGTAACCCATTGTCTGTAGCCATTACTAATCCGTCAGGGCTTGCGTACATAACAGACGAGCCCATGTCCACAACTGATCGCCCTGAAACGCACGATAGCGTCGAGTCGATTTCTGTAAGGGCCACAGATGCAGGGTCTAAGCCCGAGGCCATGTAAGGTTTTTCGACCGTTAAGATCAACAAGCCTGTCTGCATTGGAGCAAGCGCCACGATGTCAGACTTTACTCCCAGCTTATATTCATCCGGGAAAGCATGAGGCAGGTAAGCCTCACTAAAGCAAACTGTGCGCCCAGAGAATCCTGCAAAAACCCCATTAGGCATAGCAGTAAGACCGAGCAAAGGACCGTCAGGATGGTCCGCTGTAATGTCGTCAGGCGGAGGATCAAAGTTTGCCGAGGTGATTGCCTCGCCTAGTTGCGAGTCTGTCTTCGAATCGGTGTGAGAAGCTGTTGCCAGTGAGACGTCAGCAACAAACCGCAATGTACCGCTAGCATCTGTCCGGTAAATACGCTTCTTGGTTAGATTGTGATTGCCAGTGATGTTTGTAGGGAAGGTTAAAACCACATTTTGGTCACTGTAAACGGCAATTACTTGGCTTGCCAAAGCGTCACAGGGCTGACCCTCTTCTCCGTACGCAGAAACGTACGTAAAAACGTATGCTCTAGACTGAGGTATTTCTTCGTCCGTTTTCGCAGTCGCAGTATCAGTTGCGACAGTTGTTATGTTATTTGGTTTTGGTATGCCCAAGCGATAGTAAGTGTTGTTCCCGATGATTGCGCTGGTTGTCATCCTTGGATAGCCAGTGCTTCCACCTAAACCAGATACGTAAATGCGCTCATGAGAATCTTCAGAAAGAGGAGAACGAACAATATCCAAAACGGAATTGTCACCAATCCATATGGAAGAGTTGAATTTAAATAACGTCTTAGTTGAACCAGTAATACCATAAGAACCAACAGGGGTGATTGTCGCAGACGCATTACCTTTCCAAGGCTCTAATCGGCCAGAGTCTAAACGTACATTAGTTGCTGTCTGCGCCATGTCTTCCGGTAGCAATCTAGCAAAAACCTTTGGTGCTTTACCGCCAAACGTCCTGAGTCTAAAACCTGTCATTTGCGCCTCCAGATACGGATTCCATAGATCGCAGCAAATACAGACAAAATCAGCCACTGATACC